>Ga0265780_10000833_pt1 | contig 45832 bp, 38 predicted proteins | sample P1T30metagenome_FD_192432 | JGI IMG/M metagenome (GOLD analysis project Ga0265780, IMG submission 192432) | Plant litter microbial communities from East Loma Ridge, Irvine, California - P1 T30 | ecosystem: Environmental > Terrestrial > Plant litter > Unclassified | place: USA: California... | reverse complement strand
TCGACCAAAACCCACTCAGCGTCTGTTAAATCAGTAGCATAAGCTCTGCGTGACATACTTCAAAGATACATAGCGCTTGAATTATCCTACTCCCTCTTAAGATTTACGTTGACTTTATACTATGTCGGAAAGCTACAAAACACATGAGGGAGGGTTATTCTTTGTGACCCTAACGGTAGTGGGCTGGATTGATTTATTTACCCGCTCCGAGTACGCTGAAGTGTTTTTGGATAACCTGCGGCACTGCATCCGGCACAAAGGCCTGCGGGTGTATGCGTTTTGCATCATGCCCAGCCACCTGCACCTCATTGCCGACCTAGCGGATGATGACCGTCTGCTGGCGGACGTGCTTCGCGATTTGAAAAGCTACACGGCCAAGGTGCTCTATAAGTTGGTTGAGACACACCCGCAGGAAAGCCGCCGCGACTGGCTGCTGCGGTTGCTCCAATTTTATGGCCGGCCCCACGGGCAGGCTTTCAAAATCTGGCAAGAGGGTAACCATGCCCTTAGCCTGAGCTCGGAGGCGTGGATGCGCGAGAAGCGTGAGTACATCCATCAAAACCCCGTGGTGGCCCGCCTAGTAAGCGAAGCGCACCATTACCCATTTAGCAGCGCCTTTCCTGATTGCGGCGTGCCGCTCAGCGATTTTTTATAGCCGCCGATAGCGCAGGGCTCTGCCCCGTTCTGATTATTAGCAGGCCTCTGGCCTGTAGTCGTAGCACAACTTACATGGATAGTGCGCTACCGTAGCAGGCCAGAGGCCTGCCAATAGTAGGCACGGGGCAGAGCCCCGCGCCATCGGGAGCTAGCGATAGCATTGGTTTTGTGATGGTACTAGCTGCTCCGCACATCATCCCTAAATTTGGGGTATGCAGACGCTCACTAGCCGGCAACCGGTGCCGGTACACCCGCTTAAGGGCAACGGTACGGAGACATTTACGATGGCGCGGTCGGAGGGCGGAACGGTGATTGAGCCGGACATGCTGCTGCCGCACCGCAAGGCGTATTACCTGCTGGTGTTTGTGCGCCAGAACCAGGGGCGGCACTGGGCCGACCTGGCGCCCTACGAGCACCGCCCCAATACAGTATATTTTTCCGAGCCGGGCCAAATACTGGTGAAGGAGGAACCCACGCCTTTCTGGGGCACACACCTAGAGTTTACAAACGAGTTTCTGGCCCAGCACGCGGAGCTGCGCACATTGCCCATCGTGCAGAACCTGCGCCACGGCCACGAACTGCGCCTAACGCCAGCCGAAGCCGACACGGTAGAAGCCCTGCTGGCCCAGCTAGAAGCCGAGTACCAGCGCCCCGGCGAGTGGCAGCAGCGCATGCTGGGCTCTTACCTCACAGTGGTGCTGACGTACCTCAGCCGCCTCTACACCGAGCAGTACCCCGAGGCGGAGCCCACACCCGACCAGCGGCTGCTGCGGGCCTACCAGGCCAAGGTAGAAGAGTGCTTTCGCGAGGTGCACGAGGTGAGCGCGTATGCCACGCAGCTGCACATTTCGGCAGGGCACCTAAGCGAGGTGATAAAGGCCCAGACCGGGCGCCCGGCCATCAAGCACCTGCACGAGCGCCTGGTGCTAGAGGCGCGGCGCATGCTGCTGCACACCCAGCAGCCGCTCAAGGAAATTGCCTACGACCTGGGCTTCCAGGATGCTTCGTACTTCAATCGCTTTTTCAAGCGCGAGGCCGGCCTGACCCCGGCCGACTACCGGACCAGCATCCGCAAAATGTACCAGTAAAGCCGCGAAATGGGTGCCAGCCGCGCCCCCGGTGCCCCGGACCTTTGTGCTGTTCAACTAGTAACACACTTTCACCATGAAGACAGCACTCATCACCGGCGCTAACAAGAGCATTGGCTTCGAAGCCGCCCGCCAACTCTTGCAGCAGGGCTACTATGTGTACCTAGGCAGCCGCAACGCCCAAAATGGCCAGCAGGCCGTAGACCAACTCAAGGCCGAAGGCCTTATCCAAGTAGAGCCGCTCGTCATCGACGTAGCGAACAGCGCTTCCATCGCCGCCGCCCGCGAAACGCTGGGCCAAAAAACCGACGTGTTGGATGTGCTCATCAACAACGCCGGTATCCTAGGTAGCCCGTCACAGCCGCCTCTCACCAGCCCTATCAGCATGATTAAGGAGGTGTTCGACACCAACGTGTTCGGCGTAATTGAGGTGACGCAGGCGTTCATCGACTTGCTGCGCAAGTCGCCCGAGCCGCGCATCGTCAACGTCACGTCGGGCCTGGGCTCGCTCACGCTGCATACCGACCCCACCTGGAAGTACTACCCCGTGAAAGGCGCCGCCTACCAGCCCTCCAAGGCGGCCCTGAATGCCTACACTATCATGCTGGCCTACGAGCTGCGCGATACGCCTTTTAAGGTCAACGTCGTGGACCCCGGCTACACCGCCACCGACTTCAACCACCACAGTGGCCCTGGCACCGTGCAAGACGCCGCCGCCCGCGTGGTAAAAGCCGCCCTGCTAGGCCCCGATGGCCCAACCAGCCAGTTTTTCAGCGACGACAACGCCCCCGAAACCGGCATCAGCCCCTGGTAGCCAGCCGAGAATGCACCGGCAAAAGAAGTGAAATATTCACCAGTAATCGGGCCGGGGTGCGGCAGACCTTTGTGCAACTCAGGTGCTGCCGCGCCATAGCCGTCCGCTACGGCCAGCGTCCCATATTCTACACCAGCTTTCGTTTATGCAAACCCTCACCATTGCCCCCAATTCAACCCAGCCGCTTACCGTCAATCGGCTCGGCTACGGCACCATGCGCCTGACCGGCCCCGGCATCTGGGGCGAGCCCGCCGACCGGCCACAAGCTCTGGAAGTCCTGAAAACGGCCGTTGCCAACGGCGTCAACTTCATTGATACCGCCGACTACTACGGCGACGACATCACCAACCGGCTCATTGCCGAAGCGCTTTACCCATACGCCAAAGACTTGGTAATCTGCACCAAGGTGGGCGCCACCCGCAACCCCGCTGACAAAAGCTGGCCGCCCTTCAATCGGCCCGAGCAGCTGCGCCAGAGCATCGAGCGCAACCTGCGCACCCTGAAGCAAGAGGCTGTGCAACTGGTGCACTTCCGGGTGATGCCGGGTGCCGAGGTGCCCTTTGCCGAGTCGATGGGCGCGATGTATGACCTCCAGCGCGAGGGCAAAATCCAGCACGTGGGCGTGAGTAACGTCACCCCCGAGGAGCTGACCGCGGCCCTGGCCATGGGCGAAGTAGCCAGCGTGGAAAACATGTACAGCTACGCCCAGCGCACCACTATGAATGACGGCCACGGCGAAACCCGCGGCGGCGAAGTGCTGCCCCTGTGCGAGCAGCACGGCATCGCGTTCATTCCCTTCTTCTCGCTGGTGCATGGCCTGCCCAACGCCGGCAACAAGCTGGCCGAGCTAGCCCAGCAAAAAGGCGTGACTGAAGCCCAGCTCAATATTGCCTGGCTGCTGCACAAGTCGCCGGTGCTGCTGCCCATCCCCGGCACCTCGTCGGTGGCCCACCTGCGCGAAAATCTGGCCTCCGCCACCATCGAGCTGAGCGCCGAGGATATGGCCTACCTGGGGTAAGTGCGCTTAGCTAACCCAAATGGCGGAGTAGCCGCGTAGAGGCGGCCCATCGGTAGTAGTGGCGTACGCGACGCTATAGCAAGCCCCAGTAGGGTGACCCTTCGCTCGCAGGGGTCGCCCCGCTGGGGCTTTGATACGCTTAAAAAATGATTTACTACCGACAGGCCGCCCCGCTGGGGCTACTTCGCAACTTGAATTAGCTAGCAACTGGCTTGTTAGCAACTCGCTGCTGCGCTTCCAGACTCACAGGCGTAAAGAAATTGACCAGGTTGCCGTCGGGGTCGCGCAGCAGCAGCGAGCGGTTGCCCCAGGGCATGGTGGTGGGCGGCTGCACTACGGCATGGGCGAGGGCATCGGCTAGGCGCTGATAGTCAGCATCTACATCGGCCACCCGAAACTCGATGATGGCCGAGCGGTTGGCGGCCGCCGAGGCCACATGGGTGCCGCCGAAGGCTTGCAGCGTGCGCGTGCTGCCAATAGCCAGCGTGGCGGTGGGCGTCGGCAGTTCGGCAAAATCGGGGGTGTACTGCGTAGCCGGCAAGCCGGTAATCAGTTCGTAGAACCGGATAAGCGGCTGGATGTCGGCGGTGATGAGGCGGACGGAGAGGAGGTTCATGGGCGCAGAAGCACTAAAAATGACTTGATGCCGCAAAGAGCGGCCCGCCCACTGACAACCCTATGGCAGTCCGAACCAACCTTACTAAAAAATTATACTGGATAGGGCAAATTCAGGCTGGCGAGGTAGTCGGCCAGCGAAAGCGGCGACGGGTTGGAGAAAGCCAGCGTAGTCGCGGTGAGCCGCTGCACTCGCGCCACCCGAAAATCGCGGTAGCCGCGCCGCAGGTGGCACCACCCGATGAGGTGCCACGTGAAGTTGTAAAACACCAGCCCGATGGGCTCGACCCGGCGCTGGCTGCTGCCGCCACTTTTGTCGCGGTAATCCAGCTCCAGCACGTGGCGGTTGGCAATGGCTGCCTGCATGGTGGCCAGGTACTGCGTATGGCCTTCCTGGTACTCAGGCACGTGCAGCCGCATGCCCTCGGCCAGCTGCGTTAGCCGGTCTTGGTCGGGGCCGCGCAGCACGGCCTTTACTTTGTGCAAGGCGGCCGCCACGTGCGGCCGGATGGAGTGGTCGGCCAGGGTGGCGCCCAGGCTTTCGAGCAGTAGCAGGGCGCTGGCTTCTTCGGCCGAGAAGCTGACCGGGGGCAGGAAAAAGCCCTGCACCAGAAAGTAGCCCCGCCCTGCCTCAAACCCAACCGGAATACCCTGCTCGCTCAGCGCCCGAATATCGCGGTACACCGTGCGCACGCTAATGCCAAACTGCTCGGCCAGCTGCTCGGCCGACGTGTACTTGCGGGCTTGTAGCCGCGTGGTCATGCCAAAAAGACGGTCAATGCGGTTCATGGTAATTGCGCAAAGTGGGAGGGTAGGGCAGTTCGGTTTCAAACGACAGCGGGCCAGTGTCAATGCGGGAATAGCGCATCGCCGGCTCCGAAAAATAAGTAGTGGCGGACGTATTTCCGAAGCGAGCGGGTGGGGCGCATTTGGTATCTTAGCCGCCGCGAAACACGGGCTTCGGCAGTTCGGTTTCGGGCGGCTAGTATTTGCAAAATCATATGAACAAGCACATTAAAGCTGCCGCCCTGGTGGCGGGCCTCAGCTGGTGGGCTACTTCCGCTGCCTTTGGCCAACCTACTACCAGCGCCGCCCCATCCGCGAGCACGGTAGCCCAAGCCGCCGACCCGGAGGCCGACAAAAAAGCGGCCGAATGGGTGGCCACCCTTCAACTGCCCGATGCCAAAAAGGCGGCTGCCGTGCAGCAGGTAATTGCCACGCACCTGCGCGCCATTCGGGCGTACCACAACGCGCACCCGTACACCGAAACGCCGGCCTGCCTGAACCCCGCCACCGGCAAGCCGCTGAGCACTATGGACCGGCAGCTCATTGCGGTGTCGGCCATGCCGAAAGCCATTCACGACGACCTGATGAGCGGCTTGTGCCAGCACCTGACGCCCGCGCAGGTCGAGGCCGTGCTCGATAGCTACACCATTGGCAAGGTGGCGTTTACGCTGAATGGCTACAAGTCTATCGTGCCCGACCTGACCCCGACGGAAGAGGAGGTCATTGTGGCCAACCTGAAGCTGGCCCGCGAGCAGGCCGTGGATTTCAAGAATATGAAGGAGATATCCGCCGTTTTTGAAATTTACAAAGACAAAAACGAGGCGTACCTGAACACCCACGGCCGCAACTGGCGCGAGCTGTTCAAGACCTATGTGGCGGCCGCCAATGCCAAAAAAGCCGCTGACAAAGCCAACGCGCCCGCCGCACCCAAAACGCCGCCTAAGTAGCGCTTGCCGGGGCTACAAGGCGAGCAGCGCCCCCAATACGCCATTTACTACCTGCGCCATGCGCTCAAAATCGAGCGTGTCAATGGTGTCGGTGGCTTCGTGGTAGTTCGGGTTGCGTAGGAAGGAGGTGTCATTAATCATCACGGCTTCATAGCCGTAGTGCCAGTAATTGCGGTGGTCGGAGAGGCCGGCCAGGCCCTGCGAAGTCGGCAGGTTGATGCGCTGAACATCGATGGTGGAATGGGCGCGCATGAGCGTCTGGACCTGCTGCGTGAGCGCTTCCTGGCCCTGTTTGCCAACCACGATAATGAAGTTGCCAGTGCTGGGGTAGTGGGCCGCTAACGCCGCATCGGGAAAGCGCTGCGAGCCCGGTGCGTCGCTGAAGTAGCCAATCATCTCGTAGCAGAGCATGGCGCGCACGCGGGCTTTTTCGGCGTGTAGCGATGCGGCGTGCACGGCGCTGCCCATATGCTCGGTAGCAAAAAACGGCGGCTCTTCGAGCGAGTATGCCACGAAGTCGATGCGGCGCTTGAGCGTAGCGACCCGCGGCTGGAGCAGCCGCGCCGTTTCGAGCAGGCCGGCCACGGCGCTGGCATTGTCATCGGCGCCGGGCTGCTCGCCGCACACGTCGTAGTGCGCGCCCACAATCAGGCGCTCGGCCGCGGGCGGGCCAAAAGAGGCGATAATGTTGCGATACTCGTGGCCTTCGACCTCGTACTTCTGCTCGGTCACGGTGCCGCCGAGCTTCTCAAATTCATCCCGAATGTAGTCGGCCGCTTTGTTGAGCGAAGCCAGATTTTTGTACTGCCGGGCGGGCTGAATCGACGTCAGAAACGCCACGTCGGTGTGCAGGCGGGTGGGGCTGACGGTAGTCATATGCAGGGGTGCTTGCTGGCGGCGGGTGGCTTGAGTGCTCTGGGCACGCAGCCCTCGGCCGGCCAGCAGGGTTAGGGTCAGTAGGAGGAGGAGCGGGTGGGCGGGCATGGGCAAGCTTAGTTGACAGGTGCTTACTCCATAACGGGCAAGATACAGCGGGCGGTTGTTGCAGCGTAGGGCTGCTCGCCCACTAGCTCAACCGTAGGCCGGCGGCGAAAAACCTTCCGCCTGAGCCATCGTTCACCTACCTGTTTGCTGGCGGCGCGCGGCTCTCGCCAGCCTTAATCTACCCTTTGCTATGCAACACACGCACACCCTCGAAGAGGTGCTCAGTACGCCGCAAAAGAAGCTGGCGTTTTTTCAAAATATCATTCTGCTCGCCGCCGCCGATGGCCGACTGAGCCCGGAGGAAAGTAACTTTTTAATACAGCTCGGCGATAAGCTGGGCCTGAAACCCGAAGAAGTGATGCCCATCGCCGACAACCTTGGCATCCTGAGTTTTGTGGTGCCTGCCGAGGGCTTGCAGCGCACTCTAGAGCTGCAAACCCTGGTGCAGATGATGCTGCAAGATGGCCAGATAGATGCCCGCGAATATAGCCTGTGTCTGGAGTATGCCAACCGCATTGGCTACGGCAAGGCAATACTCGACGATATGGTGAGTCAGCTCGCGGGCGGCCCGCCCAACCCCTACAATAACCCGCCCACGGTGAGCTAGGGTAATTTAGTTGCTGGCTTTAATTAGGTCATGCAGAGCGCAGCGAAGTATCTCGCGTGGCGCAGTAATCAATACGTAAGAAATCACTGCACCACGCGAGATGCTTCGCTGCGCTCTGCATGACGAACGCTACTACTCGCCGCCGTATTTGCTGCTGCCCCCGCTGCCTGCATCCATGCGCACGATGCGGGGCGTGAACGAGCCGAGCACATCGACTAAATCTTGCTGGTGGGCCATTACCTGGTGAATGTCTTTGTAAGCCATCGGGGCTTCGTCGAGGCCGCCGCCGATGAGCTCCACGCCTTTGTCGCGCAGTAGGCGGCGCAGCTCGCCTTCGCTCACCTGCTGCTTGGCCTGGGTGCGCGAGAGCCGCCGCCCGGCCCCGTGCGAGGCCGACTGAATGGAATCGCGCTCGCCGCGGCCACGCACGATGTAGCCGGGCGCCGTCATCGAGCCGGGAATGACGCCCAGCACGCCCTCGCCCGCCGGGGTGGCGCCTTTGCGGTGCACGATGGCGTCGCGGCCGTCGGGCAGGGTTTCTTTCCAAGCAAAGTTGTGGTGGTTTTCGACTTTAGCCAGCGGCTTTTCGCCCAACGCTTGGCTGAGGCGGCGGTGAATGTCGTGGTGGCAGGCCGAGGCGTAGTCGCCGGCCAGGTTCATGGCGCGCCAGTATTCCTGGCCCTCCTGGGTGTCGAGGTCGAGCCAGGCCAGGTAGCGTGCCTCGGGCGGCAGCGGGCACTTGTCCATCGCGATTTTGGTGTAGTGCTGCGCGATGGCCGCGCCCAGCCCCCGCGAGCCGCTGTGCGAGAGCAAGCCCAAATACTGGCCTACGGGCACGCCCAGCTCGTTGTCCTGGGTGGTGATGTCCACCACGCCCCACTCCACGAAGTGGTTGCCCGAGCCCGACGAGCCCAGCTGGCTGATGGCCGCTTCGCGCTTGCCGCGCACCACGGCGATTTCCTTAAACTCGGGCCGGTCCAAAATGGGGTCGTCGGCGGGGTGTTTGAAGACTTCCTTGCCGCCAAAGCGAGTGTGGGCGTGCAGCATTTTCTTGAGCTCTTGGGTGCGCTGGCCCAGGTAGCGCGGCGGCAGGTCGAACACCGAGAGCGCCATGCGGCAGCCAATATCCATGCCCACGCCGTACGGAATCACGGCATTGTCCACGGCCAGCACGCCGCCGATGGGCAGGCCGTAGCCCTGGTGGGCATCGGGCATCAGGGCGCCGTCGAGGGTTACGGGCAGCTGCATGGCGGTGTCCATCTGGCGGCGGGCGCCGTCTTCGATAAAGGCCTCGCCGTAGCGGCGGTAATCTTTCACCTGCGGGTTGAGGCCCACGGCGCGGCTGGGGTCGGGCACAAATTCCTTGGCCAGCTCGCGCCACAGCGAGTCGCGCAGGTAGGCGTAGGGGTCGTCCTTAATCTTCTGGAGTAAGGCTAGCGCGCTGCCTTTATCAAGCTTATTGAACTGCCGGTCTTCGAGAATGTCGAGCGCCAAGTTGATGGCGCGGCCTTCGGGGTAGCCGAGTTTGCGCAGGTCGTTGCCGCGCAGTTTGGGGTTTGCCATAAAATAAGTAGGGCTAGGAAGCCCGGTATAGCGCGGCTGGGCGGCGCGGGGTTATAGCCGAGATTGGCCTTTGCTACGTCGCAAAGCGGGGTTTTGGGCAGTGGCGGTGGGCTGGGCGTTCAGCTGAGGAGCCGCCGCGGGCGGCGCATAAAAAACCTCTCACCAGCCAAGCAGCCAGTGAGAGGTTTTGAGGAGCGTGGGCGCCGCGACTTAATAGGTCACATTCGTAAAAACGCCGTTGGTGATGGTGCGGCTAATCGGCGCGGTGGGCGTGGGGCTGCCGGTGTAGCCCACGAAGCTGAACGTGCCCGAAAATACCCGCGGCGAGGTGCTAACGGACGTAATGGTAAACGTGCCGCTCAGTGCCGCCCCCGAGGCTGGGGTTAGGTCCGACAGATACAGCATGTAGTCGAGCCCCATATAACGGCCGTTGTTGCCGCTGCCATTGGCAGTGAGGGTACGGGTACCTACAGTGGGCAAGAAGGTGTCGAGGAAGATGGTAACCGTGGGCGGAGCCGCGCCGGGGTTGGCCGTGAAGGTGAGCATCCGGTTATTGGTGCCGGCCGTGCCTTGCGAAAAGATATAGGCGGCCGTCATGGGTGTACCATCAACAGTGTAGGTGGCCGAAGCCGCCGCCAGCACCACCGTAATGGCCGGGGCCGTGGTGCCCCCAGCCGCGAGCGCCACCGTAGCCGGGGCCGGGGCGGCGTAGCCCGCCGCCGGGGTGTAGGTCAGCGTGTAGGTGCCCACTTTCATGGCGGCAAATGAATAGGAACCCGTGCTTGTGAGGGTAGCAGTGGTGGTGCCGCCGCTGGCACCGGTAGCCGTCACGGCCGTGACGGCTACCGCGGGCGTAACCTGGCCGCTGAGCACGGCGGTCTGTACCTGCGCCTGCGGGTCGTCGTTTTTGCTGCTGCATGAGGCAGTGCCTAAGGTGGTGCCTACCGCTGCTGCCAGCAGGAGGGTGCGTATAAGTTTTTGCATAAAGTTTGAAAAAGAAAACAGTGATAAAGAAGGGCGCAAGATAGCCCGCCGTTATTCATAGTAGGCTAGCAATATTGACTAATTGCGGATTCTAATTTGGAGTGGTTTGGGGCTGGTGCGTTGCGCTGGGTTAAGCCAGCGCGCTAGCTGTCGGCCAGTAGTTTTGGGCAAAGTAGGCTGGGCCGCTAGCCATTATGCAGAGGCGCTACGTATGCACAGCCCACTACTTTTTGTGTTTGCACCCCCTCACTTTCTTTATGGCAACTTTTGAAGATACCCTCGGCGGGCGGCTGGCCCTGCTCGCTCCCGACAGCCTTAGCTCAGACCAAAAAAAGCTTTACAACCAGCTGCAAGACACGATGGTGCCCTGGGCCAAAAAGTCCGGTTTTCAGGCTGATACCTTCGATGAGCGCCTTATTGGCCCGTTCAATGCGATGCTACGCAGCCCCGTTATTAGCAAGGCCCTGATGGGCGTGACGGCCGCCGAGGGCAAGGAAACTTCGCTTAGCGAAAAGGTGCGGCAGGTGGTGATTTTGACCGTGGGCGCGGCCTGGCAGGCGGCCTATGAGCTGTACGCCCACGTGGCCGTGGGCCGTGAGGCGGGCTTCGACGCGGCCACTTTGCAGGCGCTGGTGGCGGGCCAAAAACCAGCCTCGCTCGCGCACGAGGAAGGCGTGGCCTACGACTTTACCCACCGCCTCGTGACTACCCACCAAATCGACGCCGGGCTGTATGAACAGGCCATCGTAACGTTTGGCGAGAAAGGCGTGGTGGACATGATTTATCTGGCCGGGCACTACATGACCATCAGCGGTTTGTTGAATACGTTTGCCGTGCCCGCGCCCGATGCGCCGCAAGCTGCCGTATAATTCCGCTATGATTCCGCTCATCACCCAAACCCCCCGCCTGCTCATTCTGGCCGCCAGCCGGGCGCTGCTCACGGCCGAGCTGCACAAGCCGCACTACTTTCCGGTGCTGCTGGGTGCGGCCATGCCCGCCGACTGGCCCCCCGGCGAGTACGACCGCGAGGCCATGGAATACTTCCTCGAAAAACTCACCGCCGGGGGCCGCGACGCCGCCGGCTGGTACAACTGGTACGCCCTGCTAAAAGCCGAGGGCGACGTGCCCCGCACCCTCGTGGGCACGGGCGGCTTCACGGGGCCGCCCGATGCGGCGGGCCAAGCCGAAATCGGCTATTCCATCGCCACCGAGTGGCGCGGCCAAGGCCTGGCTACCGAGCTGGTGGCCGGGCTGGTGCAGCAGGCCGCGGCCACTGGTATGGTGCGCCGCCTAGTAGCCCACGCGCAGCCCGAAAACCTGCCTTCGCAGCACGTGCTGCTGCGCAACGGCTTTACCTCGACGGGCACTGACTTCAACGGACAGCTGCGCTTTGAGCGGGCCGTGGAGCCAGCGCCGGTAGAGTAGTCTTGGGGCAAAATAGCGGCGCCTAACGAGCGTCTTCGCAGTTGCTGGGCAATGGTGAAGACGCTCGTTAGGCGCCGTTGTGTTTGGTATACGTGCCAAAAAATGGCGCAATCAACTCAATAGTTGCCGAACTAGTTCGGGCAGGGTAGCAGCCTGGTAAGTGGGCGGTGGGGCTAGCGGGTACAGGGTTTGGCCCGGCCGGGCTACAAACGCAGCTTGTAGCCCGGCACTCAGTGCGCCGGCCACGTCCCAGCCGTGGGCGGCCACCAGCAGGGCCTCGGCGGGGGCCACGCCCGCTTGCTGCACGGCGTACTGGTAGGTGGCGGGGTGAGGCTTGTAGCGGCGCACGGCCTCTATGCTCAGCTGCTGCTCGAAGTACTCGCTGAGCCCGGCAAAGCGCAGCTGCTCGGCCAGCGTGGCGGGCGGCGAGTTGGTGAAGGCCACCAGCCGGAAGCCCGCCGCTTGTAGCTGGCGTAGGCCTTCGGGCACGTCGGGGTGGGGCGGTAGCTGCTTGAGCAGCGACGTGAGGCGGTGCTTTTCTTCCAGACTCAATGGCTTTTCCGCCAGCATGTTGGCGGCCATATCAAGGGCCGCGTCGGCCAGGGTGCCGAAGTTGAAGTAATGGTCGGTGACCGTCGCGACCAGCGAGTGCTGGAGCAGCAGGCCAAACCACTGGTTGAATGCCGCTTTGTTGCCAAAAGCGGCGTTGATGGCCAATTTGAGCGGGTGCATATCGAGCAGCGTTTCGTTGACATCGAACAGGATGACCTGGGGGCGGCGGGCGAAGGAAGCAGGCATGTGCTAAGTGAAAACAGCGGTGGAATAAGTTGCTTACGAAGTAGATGCGTGAGGTGGTTGCCAGGGCTGTCGGCCGGGCCACAGCCACTTGGCCACTAGGGCCGTACAAGGCGCAAACCCTTTTCTTTCTTTCGCCATGAATCGATTACTCATTCTATTTGCGCTGCTGCTGGCCTGGGCCGGCTCAGTTAGCGCTGCCGATATTCCGGCCCGGCCCAAGCCCTTCACCTTTGTGAATGACCAAGCCAAAATGCTGAACGCCAACGATGCTAAAAAGCTTGAAAACGGCCTGCGCAAATACGCTGACACCTACGGCACGCAGGTGGTGCTTGTGACCGTGCCCACCCTGGGCGGCAGCAGCGCTGCCGAGTACGCACGCCAGCTCGGCACCGATTGGGGCGTGGGCCAGCGCGACAAAAACAACGGCATTGTGGTGCTGCTTTCGGGCAAAGAGCGCCAGATGAGCATTGAGGCCGGCTCGGGCCTGCGCAGCGTCATCACCCCTGAGCTGACGCGCCGCGTGATAAACCAGGAAATGACGCCCGCTTTTAAGCAGGGCAATTATTTCGCGGGCCTCAGCAAAGGCCTGGGCACCATCATGCTGGCCGCCAACCCCAGCTCGGACCCGCGCAAAGGCCAGGACGCCGCTACCACGCCGGCCACGGCTGGCAGCGCTACCACGCCCAGCGGCACCAGTAGCCTGAATGATAATAGCGCTACTACGACTACCACGCCGGAGTCGTACCCTACTGCCACGCCAAAGCCAGCTTCGTCGGGCTTTGGCATGGGCACGATACTCATCGGTGCACTCGTGATTGGCGGCGGCATCTGGCTGGTATCAAAGCTATTCAACCGTAACAAAAACACGGCCAGCCAAGCTCCCGATTTCATGGGCAACCGCCCCAACAACGGCCCCACGCCCAATTTTGGCGCACCCAACGCGGGCTCCCCGCAGGGCCAGGGCAACTACGGCGGCGGCTATGGTGGCCAGGCACCTAGCTCAGGCCCCGGCATCGGGGGCATGCTAGCTACTGGTGCTGCCGCCGCGGCCGGTGCCTACCTCGGCAACCGCATGGCTGGCAGTGGCGACCACGACACGAACGCCAATAATTTCGGTACGGGCGCAGCCGCTGGCCTGGGTGGTTTAGGTGGTGCGGGTACGGTGCCGCCCGCCAATGCCGCCAGCGACTACTTCGGCGAGCGCGGCGGGAATGGCAGCAGCGATGCCGGCCCAGACTACTTTTCGGGCAACGACAACGCGGACAGTTCTGACAGCTTCTTCTCCGATAGCGGCTCCTACGACGATAACTCGTCGGGCGATGTAGGCGGCGGGGGCTTCGACAGCACCGACGATGACAACAACAGCGGCTCGTGGTAATTAACCCAGCCAATTAGTAAAAAGGCCCGGCCGCTGTGAGCGACCGGGCCTTTTTTACTAGCCAAAAACGAGGCTATTTCTTCTGCGTCTTTACCGTTTTGCCGGAGGGCTTGTCTTTGATTTCTTCCTCGTTAGCTTTTTCCTTGGCCTTAGTGGCCGGGTCGGTATGCTTGGGGGTGTTTACGGAGGTGGCCATGTTGGTGGGGCTAAGTAAGCTGAATGGATGCCCCTGATACGCCGCTCATTTCTTATTGTTGGGCTATTCCTGTTTTATCGTGAGTTGCGGCACCGGTGCCAGCGCCTAAAGGGTGCGCATGGGCGGCATTCAGAGTAGCCAAAAAGCTGCTTGAGCGCTTGCTCAAGCCCACTGCCGCAAATACTGGTACACCTCGGGGTGGTGCAGCAGGCCCACGTGGTGCTGTGCCTCGAAGCGAGCGGTGCGCACGCTGGTGCCGGGCGGCAGGGCGGTTTCGTCGTCAAAAAGCTGGCCCCGGCTGCTGGCGCTGCCCACCAGCCCATCACCGAAATAGTCGCGCACGGCCTGGGGCAGGCTGGCCCGCAGCCAGGTGCCTACCAGCACGTGGTAGCGCACGCCAGGCAGCAGCGGCACTACGGTGCGCGGGCGCGGGAGGGCCGGGTCGTCGGGCTGCTGCCAGTCTTCATCCACCAGCAGGGCCTGGCCCAGGTCCTTGATGCCGTTGGAGCGGCGCGCAATGGCCTCGCTCACGAAGCGCGTCGGAAACAGGTCGATGCGCCGCAGCAGACGCTCGACGAGCAGGCCATTCTGCTCCAAATACGAGCCCTCGTGCGGTACGCCCAGCAGGAATACCGAGCGCAAATGCGCGAGCCAAGAGTCCTTTTCAATAAGCAGCTTTTTCGACGCGTTTTTTCCTTTAAAAGCCAGTTCAGTGCCATAATAGCCCGCCGAGCGGATGACGAGCCCACCCATGCTGTGGCCCACCAGCACCAGTTCGCCGACGGCGTCGGGGTAGGTGGCGAGCAGCTCGGTGAGCAACTGGCTGAGGGCGCGGCCATTTTCGGAGATGTGCAGGCCCGTATTGTAGCGCACGTAGAGTATCCGTAGGCCGGCCTCGGCGGCCAAGCGCGGGCCATAGCGCAGGGGGCTGCCTGTGCTGGCCCCCGCCCGAAAGTCGGTTTGCCAGATGAGCTCGTCGCCCATGAGGCCGTGCACGAATACCACGGTTTTTTGGTGCGGCTCGCTCAGGTGCAGGTCGGCCACGGCGATGTCGTGGCCGCCGCGCCGAAAGCTGAGTTGAATGGCCCGCGCATCGTGGCGGGCGGCCAGCTGGTCGCCGAGCGCACCATTGAGCACGGGCAGAAAGAAGTGCTGGTGCGCCCGCCCCGACTGGTAAAGCCGCGTGGCGCCGCGCACGGGCAGCAGCGCCGTGCGGGCGAGAGCACCCAGCGCCCGGCGCAGTGGGGAAGAAAAAGGAGAAGCGGACATGCGTGCAGGAAAGAAGAAATACCCAGGCAAAGCGGGTGGCCGCGATGGGGGCGGCAACAAAAATCCCGCTAACTCGTCCAATGTCATACGCGGTTGGGCTGCATCTTTGCACCCACAATCACTAAATTTTTCGTATGAATTCCTCCCTACGTCCTGCCCTGGTTTTGCTGCTGGGTGCCTCGGCCGCGCTGCTCACGGCCTGCGACTATAAATACAGCCCCGGCGTGAACCCGCAGTTCAAGCACAACTTCACGAACCCGCCCGGCTACACCAACGCGGACATCAACCGCGACAGCATCAACTATAAGCAAAACGTGCGGCAGCCCATTGGCAAAGGCTCGGCGGCCGACCTGGCCAGCGGCAGCGTCGACGACCAGCTGAACTCGGCTCCCAGCGGTAAAAGCACCACGCCCCAGTCGGCCAGCGGCAAGCTCGACGACGTAGACAAGGCGGCGCCTACCGGCAATAACACCCCGGCTGCGGGCAACGAATAACGGTTTTTTGCAAGCACAGCCAAAGCGCCCGCTGCCCCCTGGCAGCGGGCGCTTTGCGTAAGGCGGCGCGGGTAGCAGGCTCCAAAATACGGGCCGTGGTGCGGCAGAAGCAGGCTTTGCCAGCGGCAAAGGCCACTACCAAAGCTGGGTAAATACGTATGTTTGGCGTGTCCGGCATTAGCCTAACCTCCTTACTGCCTATGCTTTCCAACTATGCCTCGCGGGCCAGCACGCCCGCCTTCATGCCCGTAGCGCCCGGCCTGTACGGGCTGCGCGACGTATTTGTGAACCTCTACTACGCGGCGGCCGTGCCCGAGCAGCCGCTCGGCCCCTGGGTGCTCATCGATACGGGCTTGCCCGGCTCGGCCCACAAGATAAAGCAGCACGCCGACGACCTGTTTGGGCCAGTTAATCCGCCTGCCGCCATCCTGCTCACGCACGCGCATTTCGACCACGCGGGCAGCCTCGAAGCCCTGCTCGCCGCTTGGCCCGAGGTGCCCGTGTACGCGCACCCGCTGGAGCTGCCCTACCTCACGGGCCGCTCGAGCTACCCCCCGCCCGACCCCACCGTGGGCGGCGGCGTTATGGCGTACCTATCCTTCGCGTACCCCAACAGCCCCTACAACGTGGGTGCCCGCGTGCAGCCTTTGCCCGAAGATGGCAGCGTGCCCGGCCTGCCCGGCTGGCGCTGGCTGCACACGCCGGGCCACACGCCGGGCCACGTTTCGTTTTTCCGCGAAGAAGGCAGGGTGCTGGTAGCTGGCGATGCCTTCACCACGGTAAAAGGCGAATCGGGCTTGGCCACGCTCACCCAAAAGCAGCTAGTGCACGGCCCGCCCGCCTACTTCACTCCCGACTGGGATTCGGCCCGCGTATCGGTGGCCGAGTTGCTTAGCCTCGTGCCCGAAGTAGCGGCCACCGGCCACGGCATCCCCATGCACGGCGAGCTGCTGCGCACCGAGCTGTCGCACCTGGCAGTTCATTTTAATACGGTGGCCCGCCCCAAAATCGGCCGCTACGCTCACCAGTCGGCCGTGGCCGATGCCAGCGGAGTGGTTTCGATACCACCGCCGCTGGTTAAGCCCTGGGTAAAAGGCTTGGCCATAGCCGGCGTGCTGCTGGGCGCGGTAGCGTTGCTGGCCGGTGGCAAAAAAGCTAAAAAGAAGAAAGCTCGTCGGGCCTGGTACCACGATAGGCCGGCCCGCCCGCGCCCCTACCGGTCATAGCGCCAAGCTCCAGCTTGGTGAGCGAGCGAAGCGAGCATCCACGTAAGTAAACGTTTACAAGCGTATTAGCTTGCTTTACTCGCTCGCCAAGCCGGAGCTTGGCGTTACTGTGCCTTCGGAAACTGGCCCGGCCGGGCGTAGCCGAAGCGCGCTGGTGACAGCACCTCATGGTAGCCGTCGAGTCCCGAAATGGCGGCTTCGCCCAGCGCTACGAGGTCGAGCGTGCCATCGGGCCGCAAGCCTTCTTCGCGCAGGTATACGTGCTCTACTTCGCTCACCAGTAGCACCGTGCCATTAAAAATAGCGTGTTCCTCCTTCAACCGTAGTCCGATGCTGAGCGGGCTTTCGGCTACGTAGGGCGCCGAAAAGCCATCGCGGTAGATGGCCGTAAAGCCACATTCCTCAAACTCCGACACGTTATCCTCGAAGTTGGCCGAGGTGTAGTGCGCCTGCGCCACCAGGCTCAACGGCACGTGGTTGAGGGTGAAGCAGCCGCCGTTGTCCTTGATGTTCTGATACGTGTGGCGCGGCACGGTAGTGGGCCGCGTCACGATGCCCAGCACCGCCGGGTCGGAGCCCAGGTGAATGGCCGAGCTGAAAATAGCCAGGTTAGTCTGCCCATCGGGCGCGGCCGTGCCCACAAGGTTGGCCGGCTTGAAGCCCGGCAACCCATTGACGAGGTTAAGGCGGTAGACTTTTTCGAAGGCCACAATGTCGGCGGCGGTTATATGGACCACAGATTTAAACGGATTTTTAGGATTTAACGGATACGCCCGGCTGCGCCGGGCTGACTAGTTTGGGTGGCCCTGGGTATTGTGGTTAAGCTGAAGGAGGTACTCTATCCAGGCACAGGCGGTTGCGCTGCAAGTGCAGGATGAGCGTGAGGATGTAGAGGCCGTACACCATCTGGTCGCCCACAATAGTCCATTTTTCCAGCAGGCAGCTGCCAAATACCAGGCTCGTTATCACCAGCATGGCCGCCACCAGCACCGGCCGCGTAAGTAAGCCCAGCACGAGCAGCAGCCCAATACCCGCCTCCGCGAATGGCAGCGTCGTAGCGAATAGGCTCACCAGAGGTTCCGGCAGCGGCGATGGCGCAAACTCCTTCAAAATGCCCGCCCGAAACACCGCCAGCTTGGGAATCCGGACCAGCCCGTGCATCAGAAAATTGACTCCCAGCAGCAGGCGGCCCAGCACAAAAGCCAATTCGAAGTTATTGAGATTCATGGGAATGGGTAAACGTTGGTGCTACTGTCATCCTGAGCGCAGCGCAGCGAAGTCGAAGCATCTCTGCCGCTTCGTTGCTAGCGTCAAAAGATAGTTCACCGGTAGAGATGCTTCGACTCCGCTACGCTGCGCTCAGCATGACGGACGTTTGCTGTTGCACAGGGCAGACATTCTCAACGGCTGCCAAACAAAAAAGGACGAACCAGCTGGTTCGTCCTTTCTAAAACGCTAATAAGCCGCTATTTCTGCTTGGCTGCCCAAGCGTCCATTTTTTGCTCCAGCACATCAAGCGGCATCACGCCATCTTTCAACAGCTCGTCGTGAAAGTCGCTGAGCTTGAACTTGTCGCCTAGCTGCTTGGTGTAGCGTGCACGCAACTCCTGAATCTTGAGCTGCCCGATTTTGTAGGCCAGCGCCTGGCCCGGAATAGCCATGTAGCGCTCGATGGCGGCCGTGTCGTTTTCTTTGTTATCGGGCGTGTTATCGAGCATGTAGGCTATGGCTTGCTCGCGGGTCATCTGGCCGGTGTGCAGGCCGGTGTCCACTACCAGGCGCACGGCGCGCAGCATCTCGTCGCTCAGCGCGCCGATGTATTGGTAGGGGTCTTTGTAGAGGCCCAACTCCTTGCCCAAGCTTTCGCAATACAGCGCCCAGCCCTCGGTCATGGCCCCGTAGCCCGCAAATTGGCGGAATTTGGGCAGGCTGGTATTCTCCTGCTGGAGCGAAATCTGGTAGTGGTGGCCCGGAATGGCCTCGTGCAAAAACAGCGATTCCATGCCCTGCGTCACGTTGTACTCGGCGGGCTTCGGGATGGGCACGTAGAAAATGCCCGGCCGCGAGCCATCCGGCGAGCCCTGGTTATACTCGGCCGACGCCGACGCCTCCCGGAATTTCTCCGTCTCGCGGATTTCAAACGGCGTTTTGGGCGTGCGCCCAAACATGGTTTTCAGGTTCGGGTCGATGGTCGCCTGAATCTTGCGGAAGCCCGCCAGCACTTCCTCGGCGCTCTTAAATGGCATGGCCTTTGGGTCGTGCCGTAGCGATTCGAAGAACTCGCGCAACGTGCCTTTAAAGCCCAATTGCACCTTCATGCGCTCCATTTCAGCGCGCAGGCGAGCCACCTCGCGCAAGCCTAGGGCGTGGATTTCCTCAGGCGTTTTCGCCGTGGTCGTCCAGTAGCCCACGTAGTACTTGTAGATTTCGGGCCCGCCCGGCACGGCGTTTATACCGCTCGTAGCCCGCGATTTAGGCAGGTATTCGGTAGCCAGGAAAGTGCCGAGCTTGCGGTAGGTTGGCGCTATTTGGGTCAAAATAGCTTGCTTGTAGGCCTCCGTCAAACGTTTCTTGTCGGCGTCCGAAAAGTCTTTCGGCAGGTTCTTGATGGGCTCGTAAAACAGCGACTTGGTCGGGTCCGTCACCACGATGGTCGCGTCCTGCATCTGCGGAATCATCTTCACGACCAGTGCCTTGGGTAGTACCACGCCCGCCTTCATGCCGCGCCGGAAGTTGCCGATGGCCGAGTCGGCCCACACCGTGAAGCCCTGCACCCGGCCCAGCCAGTTGTCGTAGTCCTTCACCGTTTTGAAGGGCTGAATGCTCTGCCCCGCGCCAAACTGCCCCATCGACAGCGGCAGCCCCCAAAACTGCTGAAACGGTATCATCCAGGTGTTCAGCTTCAAGCCCGCCAGCCGCTGCTTTAGGTCATACGTGAAGATATCGTAGCTGATTTTGTCGTTCTCATCCAGCGTATTGCGGTCAAATTTCTCTGCCCGCGTCAGGTAGTTCTGGTAGAAGCTGCTTAGTGTGTCGCGGTAGGCCTGCGTTTGGTCGTTGGGCAGCAGGTCGTTGTAGCGGTTGTCGCCCTGCGCCGTGGCCGAGAGTGGGTCTAGCCGCGACTGCTTATCCCAAAACTGGCTAAATAAACCGCTCAGGTCCTTGTTGCCGGTAGTGGCCGCGGTGTCTTGGCTGGTTTTATCTGAAGTCGAGGACTGGCAGCCGGCCAGTAGCAGCGTGGCAGCGGCCACGGCCGCTTGCGCGAAGTATTTCATTGGTTTTTGGGAAATTATATAATTTGTAAACGTCTGTCATTGCGAGCGCAACGAAGTGAAGCGCGGCAATCTTTCCTTCACGTTAGGATTACTCATCCAACGACAAAGGAAAGATTGCCGCGCTTCACTTCGTTGCGCTTGCAAGGACAGGGCGGGTTTAGCCGTCTTTTAGGCTCGCCTCGTACTCATCGAGCTTCTTGAGAACGGCCGCGATGTTCTCCGTAAACAACACTACTACTGCACCTTCGGGCGCGGTGGCCATGATGTGGTCGATGGCCTCCAGCTCGTTCTCAATGTACTGAATGGGTAGCTCGGGCTTGTCCAGCCGCAGGCCCCGCGTCATAATTTCGCGCAGAAACTCGGCCGACTTACCCCGCAAATCGCGGTCTTGGCGGATGATAACCTCATCAAAAATCTGCCCCGCCACGCGGGCAAAGCCCAGCGTATCCTCGTCGCGGCGGTCGCCGAGGCCGCTCACCACCCCGATTTTCTGGGTGGCCGTGGTAGCGCGCATAAACTCCGCAAATTTGTTGATGCCCGCCGTGTTGTGGGCGTAGTCCACAATCACCTCAAACTTCGGAAATTTGTAGACGTTCATGCGCCCCGGCGTCTTGGTCGCCGAAGGCACGAAAGTGCGGAACGCCATCTTAATCATCTCCTTATCGAAGCCGTTGACGTAGCCCGCCAGGGCGGCAGCCAGCACGTTTTCGATGTTGAAGGTGGCCCGGCCGCCCAGCGTAATCGGGAATTCGGCGGCCCGGTCGATGCGCAGCTTGTAGCTGTTTTTGTAAATCGTGATGTAGCCTTCCTCATACACCGCCGCCACGCCGCCGGCCTCCACGTGCTCCTGAATGCGCGGGTTGTGCTCATCCATCGAGAACAGCGCCACCTTGCAATCGACGGTGCGCGCCATGTCATACACCAGGTCGTCGTCGGCGTTGAGGATTGCCCAGCCGCTTTTGCGCACCGTGCGGGGCAGTACGCCCTTCACCACGGCCATTTCCTCCACGGTGTAAATGTCGCGCATGCCCAGGTGGTCGGCCGCCACGTTGGTCACCACGGCCGTATCGCAGGTATGGAAGCCCAGGCCCGAGCGCAGCATACCGCCGCGCGCCGTTTCGAGCACCGCGTAGTTCACAGTCGGGTCTTTCAGCACAAACTCGGCGCTCACGCCGCCCGTGCAGTCGCCTTTTTGGAGCTGAACGCCCTGAATATAAATGCCATCGGTAGTCGTGAAGCCCACTTTATAGCCAATGCTGGCCACCAAATGCGCGATGAGGCGCGTGGTAGTCGTCTTGCCATTGGTACCCGTAACGGCGATAATCGGGATGCGCGCCTCGGAGCCGGGCGGGAACAGCATGTCGATAACCGGGGCAGCCACGTTGCGCGCCAGGCCCTCGGTGGGCGAGATGTGCATGCGGAAGCCGGGGGCCGCGTTGACCTCAATCACCGCGCCCCGCGTCTGGTGCAGCGGAATGGCAATGTCAGTGGTTAGCAGGTCGATACCGCAAATATCGAGGCCCACGATGCCGGCTACACGCTCGGCCATTAGCACGTTGTAGGGGTCGATGAGGTCGGTAACGTCGGTGGCCGTGCCGCCGGTGCTCAGGTTAGCGGTGCTCTTGAGGTAGAGCGTTTCGCCGGCCTCCAGCACTGATTCCAGGGTTAAATCCTTGCTCTTCAGAATATCAAGCGTGTGCTGGTCCACCTTGATAGAAGTGAGCACTTTCTCGTGGCCCACGCCCCGGCGTGGGTCCTCGTTCACCTTATCTACCAGCGCCTGAATGGTGCTGCTACCGTCGCCCACCACGGCGGCGGGCGTGCGCTTGGCCGCCGCAATGAGCTTGCCGTTCACCACCAGCAGGCGGTAGTCGTCGCCCACCACGTATTGCTCCACAATCACGGCCCGGCCGTACACTTTGGCTGCGTGCAGGCCCGCCACCGCGTCCTCCCAATTAGTGATGCGGATGGTGGCGCCCTTGCCGTGGTTGCCGTCGAGCGGCTTGGTCACGATGGGGTAGCCCAGCTCTTCAATGGCATCGCGCAGGCCTTCCTCCGAATACACGGTGGTGCCGCGGGGCACCGGCACGCCGCCGTCGGCTAGCATGGCCTTGGTGCGGTTCTTATTGCCGGCTACTTCTACGCCCGCGTGCGAGGTCAGGTTGGTGGTAGTAGCCCAGATGCGGCGCTGGTTATGCCCATAGCCAAGCTGAATAATACTGCTATTTTTCAGCTGAATATAAGGAATGTTGCGCGAAGCGGCCTCGGCCACGATGCTCCAGGTACTGGGCCCAAAAAACTCCTCTTCCCGGATGTTGTGTAGCTCGTCCACCACCGGCTTCAGGTCAAATTCCTGGCCTTTGAGCAAGGCTTCTACCAAGTCTACGGCCGACTGCGCGGCGTAGCGGCCGGCGCGCTCTTCCTGGTAGGCAAACACCACGTATTCAACACCTTCCTCATGGGCCGGGTAGCTCTTGCCCCAGTACACGGGCATGCCGGCGAGGCGCTGTAGCTCCAGGGCCACGTGCTGCACCACCGAGCCCAGAGGCTCGCCGTCGGCCAGCTGCCCGGGCGTGAGGGGCGGGTGCTTGGCCAGTTGCTTGCCGCTCACACCGGGTATGTGGGGCATATGCCCCATTTCGGGCAGCAGCGCGGTGAGCCGCTCGGCAAATTCCGGTATGGTATTGCTCCACTGCCCGGCAAAATCCTGGAAATCAACTTTACAGACGATGAGGCGGTAGTGCTTCACCGACCAATAGCTTGGGCCGCGCATGGTGCGCAGGTCAATAATTTTCATAAAGGCAGAACGGGGGTAAGCCGCCGGCACAGGCGGCGGCTTAGCAATGTAGGCATCGCAACGGATAATTCCCACTGCTCAGCTGTTACTGCTGCTACCAAGGCAACCGCAAATGGTGCACGCCGTAGCGTTGAGCTTGCAAAGCAGCGCCGAATTAACATAAAAAAGGCCACCAGCATCGCTGGTGGCCCCTTGCTTCAGCCAATCTCACTTAGTAATTCCCCTGCGCGTCCCGGCAGGCTCTTTTAAAGATAAATTGTATAATTTCTAGCAAAAATTAAATTTACTCCTTCCAAAACAGTGCAAAGAATATCTAGGCATTGTCCTTACTTGATGTCCCCACATCTTCTAATTTTAACCTTCTTGTTATAAAAGTACAATAATTGTGTTGGTTGAATGCGTTGCAAAACTAGTTGAATTAATTGCAAAAGTCCAAAAATAAAAACAAGTTTTTTGCTATGTAAATACCATACATTTGATTTATAGATAACTATATTTTATAAGGTTGCGCTTAATATAGTATAATCCTATTCGCGGCTGAGTAGGGCAGGCTTAGCTAGGGCCAATTTTGGCTGGTCGTTGCCTGTCTAGTAGCCATTCTGGCTGATTCATGGCGCATGAGTGATGGCTCATCTGCTGCTATAATTAGCAAAGCGGAAGTAACTGCGAAAGTGGGCTGTTAGCCAGAAATGGAGTGTGAACCTGAAGTGCAGCGCGCCAGAGGTAAGTGAACACGTAGAAATACGCTATTTAAAATTAGAGTATTTATACGTTAGTATATGAAGGCGCTGTGGGTGTGCTTTGCATCATCATCTCACCCTCTTTTCCTCTTAGTCATGGGCTACAAAAAAGTCATCAACAAAACCAATGCTGCGCTGAATGTGCTGCTGACAGTCCGTAAGGGCGACAATCCCGGTACGCAGGTGGGCACTATGGCCTTCCTGGTCGCCGCCGGCGCTACGCAAACCTGCACCTACTCGGGCAACGAGAACCCGTACTTGGATGCGACGTTTGTGTCGGCTCCTATCGACGGCGGGCTGCTGTCAACTCAGCAAACAGTAATTACGCGTGGCGGCCTAGTCGATAATGCGCTCAACCAAAACAACACCCTCACGGTGACCAAAACGGGTGAGGACCTGGTAGCAGCTTTTAGCAACAGCTAATTGCCGCTCACCACCACAAAAAAGCCTTAGCCTAACCAGCTAAGGCTTTTTTGTGGCGGTGAGTAGCCTTTTTATGCAAACGGGCTACTTCTTACTTGTCCGTGTAGCTGCTAAGAGAATAGCAGGCCGCTGTGGTAGCCGCATAAGCAAAAAGCCTCTTCTAAATCCTTGATTTAGAAGAGGCTTTTAAAGAAAATGTAGAGGTAACGAGCGGATTCGAACCGCTGTAGGAGGTTTTGCAGACCTCTACCTAGCCACTCGGTCACGTTACCGGCTTGGGCGGGCAAAGGTACGGAGCGGGTTTGGATTGAACAAGTAAAAAGCGGTAAGTTTTCGGGTGGGCGCCTACTGCTTCACCACTTTCAGGTGCTGGCGCTGGCCGTTGTACTCGGCTGTGAGCACGTATACACCGGGGGCACAGGCAGCTAGCGCGGCGTTGAGGCGGAAGGTGAGTGCAGGTAGCGCCGCCGTGCTGGGTGCCAGCAGCAATTGGCCCAGCGGGCTGCTGAGGCTAAGCGTAAGCAGCGCATCATCGGGTGCGTCCAATAACGTAACGGCACCGGTAGTGGGGTTTGGAAATAGGCTAATACCTAAGCTGCTGTCGGTAGTAACGGCCACGTAGACCGGGGCGCTGTAGTGCGCCTGCCCATCGGTATCTACCTGGCGCAACCGGTAGTAAGCGGCCCCAAAAGCCGCCCCATCCAGATAGGAGTAGGGCGTGGCCGCACCGCCGCAGGGCACCGTGCCCAGGCGCTGAAATTGCTGCCCGTCGGCCGAGCGCTCGACTTCAAAGCGAGCGCAATTCTGCTCGGCAGCCGTGGCCCAACTCACGGCCACGGTGCTGGCGCTGGTGCGCCGGGCTCCGAAGCTGACCAGCCTAACTGGTAGCGGCGTGGCAGCCGAGCCCACGGCAAACGTGGAGAAACTGCTGACGCCGGTGGCCATGACCTGGTACGGACCAGCGCCCGTGGCGGCCGTGCTGGCAAGCGCCGCCCAAACGCCCGTGCCGGAATTGTCGTTGTGGTACACCGCCGCCGTGGCCCGCTGGAAGCCAGTATTTTCGGCCGCCGCTGGCCATTGCAGCGTCATATCGACTACTGCGCCGGCCGTGGTGGGCGATATTTCCCAGGCTTGGTTTACGAAGCGGCCGGCGCTGGCGTAGGGTGCGCCGCTGGTGCCGTGCTCCAGCAAGCTGCCGAAGGTGCGCACCTTCAGGGTGGCCGCCGCGCCGGGGCTGCTGAGCACCACGGGCGCGTAGGTGGTGGCTGTGCCCACCGGGAAGCTCACGGCGGCGCCCGCGCCCGGTACGGCGCGCAGCACGTAGCCCAGGGCCATTGGGTCGTCGCGGGTGAGGAGGTAGCGGCTGGCATCGGCCCCGGCAATGGTGGCGTTGGCGCCGAGGCTTAGCGTTTGGTTATCGAGCGCTAAGTGGCCAGTGCGCAGCGTCAGCGTGTCGCTGACGGACACCGGGGCGAGTAGCCGGACATCGGCCGGATTGTGGATGCGCAGATTTGCGAAAGCCGTGGTGCCAATGATGGCTTGGGTGGCGGTGCCATTAAGCAGTACCTGGCCCGGTCCGGTCAGCGTGCCCTGGTTGGTGAAGTTGCCGGCAATGCGCAGCGACGTGCCTGCACCCACCAATACCGTCGCCCCGGCCTCGATGGTGAGGTCGCGGGCGGCCAGCGTGCCGGTATTCAGGGTGGGCATGAGGGCGCTGCCGGCGGGCACCAGCACATCGGTAGTAGCCGAGGGCAGCACGCCGTTTTCCCAGTTGCGGCAGTCGGTGGGGTCGGGGCTGGCGTTGTTGCCGGTCCAGATGGCCACTTGGTTGAGGGGGGCGGTGGCGTTGCGGGTGTCTACCACGGTAGGCGCGGTGTAGGTCACCTTGGCGAAGCAGCGCTGCCCGGCGTAGGTGGCGGCGGTGTTCTGCACTTTCAGCGCCAGCCAGCCGGTGGTGGCCGGCGTGTAGGTGCCAATAGCCGAAGTGGTACCGCTGGCCGTACTCAGGCGGTTGCCGCGCAGGTCGTAGAGGCCGATAGTAATGCTACGCGTGTTGCTAGTAGTCTCAGGATAAAGCTCATACGTGATGGGTTGGCCGGCCTGCGCGTAGATTTTGCCCGCCAGCCGACGATTGGTCGAAAAGTCGGGCAGGCGGCCACCCTGGCCCAGACTCTGGCAGTTGAGGTCGCCGAGGTCGTCGGCCATTTCCCATTCCTGGGTGGTGGTAGTGGGGCGGGGCGGGGCGTAGGCGCTGCTGCCCTGGCCCACGGGCGCCCACACCGAGTAGCCGCGGCGGCCGAGCGGCGCGCTGCCATCGCAGGGCGGTGTACTGATGGTGACAAATGCTTTGCCGCCTGCGCCCGCTACCACCGTTTGCACGGTCGTGCCATTGGCCCCCGAGTAATCAATCAGCTGCGTACCGATGGCAAAATCGGTGGGTACGGAGGTCGTTTGCCAAGTAGTCAGGTGGTCATTAATGCCAATGAGCGCCTTGGCGCTACGCTCAATCACGAGGTGGTCGGGCGAGGTATAAGGCACCTTATAGGCACCTTCCTTAAAGCCCAAATGCTGGTGGCACCAGAGCAGATTCACCAGGTCGCCGCGCACGGGCAGGTCGGTGGCCGAGGTGGGCGCGTGCGTCCAGCGCTTGCCCGAGCCGCCCACGTTGAAGAGGTCTTCAAAAAAGATGTGCGGGTTGCCATCAACTGCGAAGGCCACGGCGTAAGCCGCCGACAGCCGCGCATCGAACGGGTCGATGTGAGCCGCCAACTCGTCGCCGGTGTTCCAGCCCTTGTAGTTGCCGATGCTGTCGAGCTGCGGCCGGAAAGTGTCGTGGCTATTCACAAACGGCGCCGTGCGGTGCACGTAGGTGTTGGCGCTGGCGTAGTAGGCCATCCGTTGGCTCTGCTGCGCCCCCGGAATCTGCCCCAGGTTGTAGGTGCCGTTGCCACTCACCATATTATAAATGGCCCCACGCAGGTCAAAGTCAAAGGTGCCCATCAGGAAGTCGGTGCCGCCATTTTGGCTTTGCACGCTGCTCACGTAGTTGTCCAGGTCGTTTTTGCCGCCTACGTACTCGCCCACGTTAAACATGCCCACGCCGCCGTTGGCCCACATCGCATTGTATTTCAGGTTATAGCTGATATCCTGCTGCGCGTTGTAGCTAAAGTGCTTCACGGCATCCCAGCGGAAGCCATCCACGCCGGTTTGCTTTTTCATCCACACGGCCCAATTTCGGGCCTGCGTCTGGCTGTAGCCCGTGGTCTGGGTTGGGTTATAGGCATCAGGAAAGAACGCAAGGTAGGCTGGGCTCAGTGGCCCAAAACCATTATTGCCGCCATCGTTGCCATAGCAGTAGTCGGGGCCAAAAAAGGGAGCCGCGAGGTCGCCGTTGGTCGTGTTGTGGCCGGGCTGCGGGTGAAAGTTGAGGTAGTTTTTGGGCCAGCGGCCCTTGCGCTGCGCGTAGGCCGGCCCACTGTCGCCAGCCTCGGGCACTGGCGAGCCAAAGCTGCTGTAGCGGAAGGTTTTGTAGCCGCTGTTGCTCTGCATCGAATAAGTAGTCTCGGGGTCCTGGCCACCCGCGCCGGTGTTGGTGCCCGCACCATCGGTGTGGTTCAGCACCACATCTTGCACTACCTCGATGCCATTGGCGTGCAGCACCGCCACCATGCGCAAAAACTCGTCTTTCGAGCCGAAGCGCGTGCGCGTCGCGCCCTTCTGGTACTTATCACCGAGGTCGTACTGGTCGAAGGGCGAGTAGCCCACGTCGTTGGTCGCGTTTTTGTTCTTCGGCGTGGGCGGAATCCAGACGGCATCCACGCCCATCGCCTTTAGGCGGGGTGCCAGTTCGGCCAGATAATCAGCCCATTTAAAGGGGTAGTTTGCATTGTAATAATCCCACCAAAAGCCCTGCAATACCACGCGCTTCACGGTAGTTTGCGCTTGCGAGGCCAGCGTACCCAGGCAAAGTAAGCCTAGCAATACCCCTCTAATGTAGCTTTTCTTCATGTAGTTATAAATAGCGGAAAGAGTAATCCACAAATTTATTCAATAAATCCAGCAAATCCACCATCCGGTAGCTGGCATTTTTTGAAGATGCTATCGGTAGGTGCCGCAGGCACACAAAAAAGCCCCGAACCTTGCGGCCCGGGGCTTCTTGTTTTAACCTAAACTCAGGAACTTACGAACCTTGAATCTCGGCGTTGTCAGGCGAGTTGCCGGCGAGCGGCGTGTCCTGACGAGCCTTCAGCTTGTCTTCGCCAGCCTGGCGCTCGGCACCAGCAAGCTGGTCGCGCAGGGCGCTCAGGGCGTCGAGGTCGCCGAGGGTATTCTTCTCAGCCGGCTTCTTGAGGTCGCTCAGTTTGCCTTCGCCTTGGGCAGCGCCGCCAGCGGGGGTTTTCTTCGCGAACTTCGAGTTAGTCGAGGTGCTGCGGTTGCTTTCGTCCTCTTTGTTGTACACCGCAGTGTGCGAAAGCACGATGCGACGGTCATCTTTCGAGAACTCGGTAACGCGGAAGTCCAGCGCTTCGCCGTTTTCGGCGGTCGTGCCATCCTCTTTCACCAAGCCTTTGGGGTAAGCGAAGCCCTCGATGCCGTAAGGCAATTCGAGTACCGCGCCACGGTCCGACTTCTCGGTGATGGTAGCCTTGTGTACCGAGCCAGGGGTGAATACCGTCTGGAAGGTATCCCAGGGGTTCTCCTCTAGCTGCTTCACACCCAGGGCCAGGCGGCGAGCGGGCATATCAAGTTCGAGTACTACTACGTCGAGCTTGTCGCCTACTTTAACCACCTCCGAGGGGTGCTTCACTTTCTTGGTCCACGACAGGTCCGACACGTGCACGAGGCCGTCTACACCTTCTTCCAGCTCTACGAACAGGCCGAAATTGGTCAGGTTGCGAACCGTACCGCTATGCTTGGTGCCTACGGCAAACTTCTCAGCGAAGTCGCCACGGGTCCACGGGTCTTCGGTCAGTTGCTTGATGCCCAGGCTCATCTTGCGGTCTTCGCGGTCGAGGGTCAGTACTACTGCCTCTACCGTGTCGCCCTGCTTGATGAAGTCCTGCGGGTTGCGCAGGTGCTGGCTCCAGCTCATTTCCGAAACGTGGATGAGGCCTTCAACGCCCGGTACCACTTCCATAAACGCGCCGTAGTCGGCTACGTTCACGATGCGGCCCTGAACACGCGAGCCAGGACCGAGGTCGGCTGGCAGCGAATCCCATGGGTGAGGCGTCAGCTGCTTCAAGCCCAGCGAAATACGCTTCTTGGCTTCGTCGAAGTCCAACACAACCACGTTGAGTTTCTGGTCGAGCTGCAGTGCTTCGCTCGGGTGAGCGATGCGGCCCCACGAAATGTCCGTGATGTGCAGCAGACCATCGACACCGCCGAGGTCGATGAACACGCCGAAGTTGGTCATGTTCTTGATGTTGCCTTCCAGAATCTGACCTTTTTCGAGGTTGTTCAGGATGGCTTCGCGCTGCTGCTCGAGGTCCTTTTCGATGAGGACTTTGTGCGACACCACTACGTTGTCGAAAGCAGCGTTGATTTTTACAACCTTTACTTCCATGCGGCGACCAACATAAATGTCGAAGTCACGGATGGGCTTCACGTCGATTTGCGAGCCGGGGAGGAAGGCTTCAACGCCATCCATCTCCATGATGAGGCCGCCTTTGGTGCGGCGCTTCACCACGCCTTCCAGCACGGTATCATTCTCCAGAGCCGCGTAAATAGCGTTCCAAGCCTGCTTGATTTTAGCCTTCTTACGGCTTAGAATCAGCTGACCGTTAGCATCTTCCTGGTCTTCGATGAATACGTCTACCTCGTCGCCGATTTTCAGCTCGGGCATGTCGCGGAATTCGCTCAGGGGCACGAGGCCGTCCGATTTGAAGCCAATGTTCAGGATAACATCGCGGTCGGTGATACCTACCACGGTGCCTTTAATTACCTCTTCCTCCTGAACGGTGGTGAGGGTATCGCTGTAGAGCTTTTCCAGCTCAGCGCGCTGGTCGGCGTTGTAATTACCGCCAAAGCCGTTTGCTCCAACATTGTCCCAGTCGAAGTCGTCAACCAATTCTGCCATGTGTATAGCAGGCTCCTAATCTACTGAACGCCACCGCCGGAACCCAAAGCGGAGCGCATTTTAAGTTGATTCCGGGAGGGTTAGCACCCGACCTGCCGCCTTGACAGGGCCGCAAAGGTACGGGTTTTCAGTGGGTTTTGCTAGTTTTGAGGTCAATCCAATTCTCACCCGCATTCGATGCCTCTTACCTCACCAACTCAGCGTGATGCCACTGCTTCGAGCCTTCTGCTTATTGCATTTGTAGCAGGTATTGCAGTGAATTTTTTCACTAAAACATCTATGTTTGATAAGTCTTTCAGCGGCGCATTACCAGCATGGATAACAGTTGGTGTACTGGCGCTGATAAGACTTATTATCTATTTTATTCGTCACGGAAAACTCTGGGCTAAAATAGTTTGCGCTGTATTCGTTGGACTCAGCTTGCTGTCTTCTTTAGTTTCTCTGGCAGCGTTAATAACTCAGAAGGTTGCTACACCGAGCACGGCAGAAGTTGTGAATTTTATTTTGCAACTGGTGCTGTTGCTAATTATGACAGGAGCTATCATCTATAGTTTTAAGAAGCCGCGCTGTGGATGGGAAAAGCAGATGCAGCATGAATTATCATCAGGAGCCAAACCCGAAGGAGAGTTATTATAGTCCGTCTAGTATCCCCATAAATTCCGCCGTTGACACTACCCGCACCGTCGGAAACTTGGAAGCCAGCACAACCCGAAAATGTCGGTCGTCAGTGACCAAGAAATCGGCTTGGCCGGCTACGTAGGCGTTGACAAATTTGTCGTCGTCAGGGTCTTGTTCGACCAAGCGAAAATCGAAGCTGATACGCTGGAGTATCAAATTGTCAAGCGATAGAAGCGCTGCTAACGTAGCTTCTGTGATGAATGCCCCATTACGCTCGCCCAAGATTTCTTCGTATTCATATAGAACACTGGTGCTCACTACCAACGTATAGTTGCCAAGTAGCAGGCTGTCAAAGATTGGCCTAAAGAGGGATTTTAAACCGATGCATTTTAGCAAGGCGTTGGTATCGATAACTGCCCTCATGCGGCCGGGCGCAGATGCTGACGCATCCAGTCACGCATAATTTCTGGCTCTAGTGGTCTAGGCGCAGTTTGTTCGTCCATAGCCCGCCCGGCCAATTCTCCAAAGTATAAAGCTAATAAGCGACGTATTTGAGCTATTTCGCTGGTGGTAAGTGGCTTGCCAATTAAGGCCGCTACGTCAATCTCAGCTTCGGTTCGGTCACGTTGCACCAGCGCGAAAACGTCGCGGGCCAGTTGCTCAAACTCAGCCGGAGTTAAAGCTACTAGAGTAGGAGTGGGCTGATTAGCTTGCATAAGACGAAGGTAATTACAGATTTATAACTGTGATAGCCATGAGTGTGTTGCAGGCTGGAGGTAATTCAACTCACCATCGGTTCACCAGCGTAGCCGTATTTGCCGCCGCGTTGCTTAGCCAAAAACGCCTGTTGCTAATGGAAAAACTCGTGCTTATCCGCCACGGCGAAAGCCAGTGGAACCTCGAAAACCGCTTCACTGGCTGGGCCGATGTGGACCTGACGGACACCGGCCGCCAGCAGGCGCGCCAGGCTGGCCAGATTCTCAAGAAGAACGGTTACACCTTCGACCAGGGCTTTACGTCGGTACTGCGCCGGGCCATTAAAACGCTTGACTACGTGCTCGATGAGATGGACTGCCTCTGGGTGCCGGTGCAAAAATCGTGGCGCCTCAATGAGCGCTTCTACGGCGCGTTGCAAGGGCTGAACAAGGCCGAAACTGCCGCCCAATACGGCGCCGAGCAGGTGCAACTGTGGCGGCGCGACCCGCACGCCCTGCCGCCGCCCATCGACCGCACCGACCCGCGTTTTCCGGGCTTTGATGTGCGCTACAAGCACCTTACCGACCGCGAGCTACCCGTAACCGAAAACCTCAGCACGACGCTCGACCGGGTAATGCCCTTCTGGACTGAGCGTATTATGCGGGCCATGCACAATCAGCAGAAGGTCATTGTGTCGGCCCACGGCAACAGCCTGCGGGCGCTGGTGCAGTACATCGACAAGCTGACGGATGAAGAGGTAATGCAACTCGAAATACCAACCGGCGTGCCGCTGGTGTATGAGCTAGATGATAACCTGAACCGCATCCGGCACTATTATTTAACGTAGCGTTTTACGACTTGTCCTCGCTGCGCTCGCAGGGACAAATGCAGTTTATTCCGGCCGCCTCACTAATCTGCTAAGTACTAGCGCCCCGGCCGCCAATAGCGAGCCCGTGGCTACGCGTCGCCACCGCTTGGTGGCGGGCGACTCATATGCTTTGCCGCCCGCTAGCTCGGCCGTTACGGCATTGAGCGACTTTACTTTATTAGCAAAGTCGCCGGCTAGCTTGCCTCGAATAACCGTCATTTGGGCTAGTACTTCGTCTAGCTCTTCGGGCAACGTGTCTTCGAGCACGGCGCGTAATCGCTTGCCCACGGTTGGCGACTTGCCATTTGTAGAAACGGCTACTTTTAGTTGGCCCTTTACCACTACCGATGATAGGTAGAAGTCGCACAAATCGGGCGTGTCGGCCACGTTCACGAGGAGGCGGCGCTGGTGGGCGGCGGCCACGATGACGCGGTGCAGCGCTGGGTCGTCGGTGGCGGCAAATACGATGTCGTGGGCCTCGAGGTCGGCCTCGACCCAGCCGCGCTCGATGAGCCGAAGGCGCGAGTTTTGGGCGGCTAGCTCCCACACTTCACCTAAAAAACTGAGGCTGACGATGGTGACCGCCGTGGCGGGGCTGTTGCGCAGGATGGCGGTGAGCTTTTCGAGGCCCACGTTGCCGCCGCCCACGAGTAGCACGCGCAGATTTTCAAGCTTGAGAAAGGCCGGGAAAAGAGGGTTTTGGTCGGGCATGGGGCGAAGCTAAGGCAGTTTTGCGGGGCGGCGAGCACGTAGCGCGAATTACAAAGCTCGCGTTACGTACTCGCCGCCCATTAAGCCGCCAGCCACAGGTGCTGCGGCGAAGCCACCGCCACAAAATCGGCCAAAGCTGCATCGCAGGTAGGGCACTGGTAGCCAGTGAGTGCCCCAAATGGCGTGCCCGCCGCCACTTGCTGGGCGGGGTCGCCGTACGCCTCATCGTACACCGTGCCGCAATGACGGCACTGGTGTAGCAGTGGCTGAGCGGCGCTGGGCACCGGTGGCTCGGCGATTTCTTCCGGCTCAGCAATGGGTAGGGCGGCCTGCTGCTCGTAAAACATATCGCAGAGCTGCGCCAGGTACCAAGCTAGGTTTTCGCGGCTCACCTTGCGGCGAAAGCTGACAAAATCCTTGCTGTTGGGGTTAAAATCGCGGGTGTGCAGAATCTCGAACTGCTCGGCGTGCAGGCCCGTTTGGGTGAGGTTATCGAATTGATTACGAACGATAATGGAGCCAAAAAGGCCGGTTTGGGGCTTGGTTTTGATGGCAAAGCACAGCTGGTAGGTGCGGATGTCTTCCTCGTTGAAGTGGCGCACCAGCTCGTGTTTTAGGGCCAGGCCGTGGGCGCAGCGGTCTTCTACCTGCCAGTTGAGTTCGTTGGCGGCGTGGCGCACGTTGATGCGGTGCTGGCGCAGCACGGCGTCCCAGTGCGGGCGGTCGGCCAGGTCGATGCCTTTGATGATGAGCGACTTCCAGGTCGTGGTGCAGAGCTGGCCGATGCGCGTTTGAAGGCACACTTGGCACACGGCTTTCAAAAAAGCCACCGAAAATAGCTCGTCGCGCCGGTAGATGCCCAGCCACAGCTTGCTGCCGTAGCGATTGAAGCCCTCGTAGTACGGCAGCGTGAATGGGGGTACTGCCAGGGGCGCGCTAATAGGCTGTAGAACAAAGGTATTTCCTGCGCTTACCAAGCTGTGCAGCAGGGCACCATCGGCCGCGGGCCGGTTGTAAAACTGGTCTTTGTGCGCAAAAACCACGCGCTCCACGGCTGCGCTCAGGCCCGCAATATCCTCCGAATACACGAGATAAGGCCAGCAATACAGCGTGTTGGTTTGGGGAAAGCGGACGTAGAGGTACCAGTAATTGCTGGTGTCGGAGGTGATGAAATTGAGGTTGCCGGTGAAGAACGGTACGAAGGTTTGGTTGCGGTCGATGAGGTTGATTTTCAGGCGCGGCTGAAAATCAAACAAGTCCAGAATGTCCTTGTACACGCCCTCGCGCAGCCAGGCGGTGTTGTGAAACACGTCCTCGACCACGAATGAGCTGCTGATATTGGGGTGCTGCTCGGGGCCGATTTCGCACAGAATAGCTGCCTGCGCCAGTGCTTGCAGCAGGTCGCGCCGCTGCCCGTCGGCCACGCTAAATAGCAGTTGCTGCCGGTGCCCAAACTGCACGTGCTCGACCTCAGCCCGCTCGGCCGCTTCGAGAATGGTGAGCAGGTCGCCGGCCGAGACGATACCGCCGGGCAGGTTGATTTTGACGGGGTGAAGCGGGCGGGGCATATAATTCTTCTCAAGTAGCCTATTCAGCCGCTACTAAGCTGTCCTCCAAAATGCGCTGCACCTCGGGGCGGCACGAGCCGCAGCCGGTGCCCGCGCCGGTGGTGGCGCACAGCGCGGGCAGCGAGTCGCAACCGGTGGCGATGGCTTGGCGCAGGTTGTCGGCGCCCACATTATTGCAGCTGCACACCAGCTTGCCCAGCACGGGCGTGGCCGGCCGGCCGCTGCGCAGTAGTTGCAGGCGCTTGTCGCTCAGCTCGGTGCGGTTCGCGATGAGGTTGCGGTATTCCTGAAACTCGTTTTTGTCGCCGATGAGGATGGCTCCCACCAATCGGTCTTGGTGGATGATGCACTTCTTGTAGTAGCGTTTGGCCTTATCGATAAAGACAATCTCCTCGTAATGAATACTATCTGGTGCTTCGGGCAGGCCGATGCTGCATAGGTCGAAGCCGTGAATCTTGATGATATTCATGAGCGTGCTGCCCTGGTAGTGGCTGGCCACGTCGCCGTTGAGGTAGCGGGCTAGCACGGCGGCCTGCTGCTCGGCGGCGGCCGTGATACCGTAGAGCGCGCCATTTAGCTCTGCAATTTCGCCCACGGCAAACACGCTGGGGTCGCTGGTTTGCAGGTGCTCGTTCACGACTACGCCGCGCTTGCAGGCCAGGCCGCAGTCGCGGGCCAGCTCCAGGTTGGGTACCGTGCCGGTAGCCATGATGAGGGCATCGCAGGTGAGGCGGCGGCCGCTTTTGAGGCCCACGCCCGTGAGGCGGGCGCGGCCGTAAAACAGCTCTACCTCGTCGTTGAAGTACAGGTCGCAGCCCTGGTCCGTCATTTCCTCCTGCAAGAGCTGGCTGCCGAGTTGGTCGAGCTGCTGACCCATAAACCGCGACGTGCGCTGCACAATCGTAACCCGCGTGCCCACCTCGCGGAGCGAGGCCGCCATTTCGAGCCCCAGCAAACCGCCGCCCACAATGACCACGTGCCCCCCGGCCGGGAGGTGGCTTTTAAAATTATCGGCATCGACGCGGCTGCGCATGGTGAAAATGCCGGGCAGTGTGGGTACGTGGCGCGGCAGCGCCGCCCGGCTGCCGGTGGCCAGAATAAGCACGTCGTAGTCAGTGCGCTGGCCGCGTGAGTCGAGCACGTATTTTTCGGCGCGGTTGATGGTTTCGACGCTCACGCCACGCCGCAGGTCTATGCGGTAAGCTGGCTCTTCGGCGTCCTGCATTTTCACCAGCTGCGCCCATTCCTGGTGCCCGCTGATGTAGTCGGGCAGCATTACGCGGTTGTAAAAAGGAAAATCCTCCTTGCTGAAAATCGTGATGTCGTCGGTCTGGTTAAGCTCGCGGTACGAACGCACGAAACCGTGCGCCCCCGCGCCCGCCCCAATGATGACGATGCGCTGCGGAGGCTTATGGTACTTGGCCACCTGCACCGCGCAAAACTTGAAATCGGGCTCCTTTGAAATGGGGTCGAGCGTGCCCGAGGTCACGTTATTCACCCGGTTCAGGTCGGAGCCTAGCATTTTGCCCCAGTGCATGGGCAAAAACACCACGCCCGGCCGGATGCCCGCCGACAGCCGGGCCGCCACTCGCACGTCGCCCCGGCGCGACTGCACCGTTACGAGGTCGCCCTCGCGCACTTCCAGTGCCGTTGCATCCTGCGGGTGCAACTCTATAAAGGCCTGCGGAATGTGTTGGTTCAGCTTGCTCACCTTGCCCGTTTTGGTCATGGTGTGCCACTGGTCGCGGATGCGGCCGGTCGTCAGGATGAAGGGGAAATCCTCATCGGGCACTTCGCTGCGGAAATTGGCAGATACGGCGTGCAGCTGCGCCTTGCGGGAAGGCGTGTGAAACTGCTGGTCGGCGAACAGTCGGGCCGTATCAGGTGCGGCCTGCCCGGCGCGGTAGGGCCACTGTACCGAGCCGCGCGCCTTCAGAATACTGTAATTTAGGCCGGTGCTGTCGAGGCTGGTGCCGGCCGTCAGGCCGATGTGCTCCAGGTAAATAGCCTCCATCGATGGGAAATCGAACCCCGAAAAGCCCATCGCCCGCGCAAAGCGGCAGATGATTTCGGCATCGGGCAAGGCCTCACCTGGCGCATCTACCACCTTGGCCAAGTGGCTGATGCGGCGCTCCGAATTGGTCATGGTGCCCTCTTTTTCGGCCCAAGCGGCGGCGGGCAAGATTACGTCGGCGTAGGCCAGCGTTTCGGGCTTGTTGCTGATTTCCTGCACCACCACGTATTTGGCCTTGGCCAGAGCGGCCTCGGCCTGGCGCACGTTAGGCAGGCTGGTGAGCGGGTTGGTGCAGACTATCCAGATGGCTTTCAGGCGGCCATCTTCCAGGGCCTCAAACATTTCGGTGGCCGTGTAGCCCGGCGTAGCCGCCAGCGGCCCGCTGCCCCAGTACTGCTGCACCTCGGCACGGTGGGCGGGGTTAGCTAGGTTGCGGTGGGCGGGCAGCAGGTTGGAGAGGCCGCCCACCTCACGCCCACCCATAGCGTTGGGCTGGCCCGTTAGCGAAAATGGCCCCGCGCCTGGCCGCCCAATTTGGCCTGTAATGAGGCTCAGGTTGAGCAGGCTCAGGTTCTTATCGACCCCCACTGCGCTCTGATTCAGCCCCATCGTCCACATCGAAATAAAGCCCTTGGCCATCCCGATGTAGCTCGCCGCCAGCCGAATGTCGGCTTCCGGCACGCCGCACAGCTGCGCCGCCTCGGCCAGGGTGCGCTCGAATACGCTCGCCTCGTAGGCAGCGTAGCCATCTACATGCTGCTCGATAAAGGCCAAATCCACGTCGCCGTTCTCAATCAAGGCTCGGCCGATGGCTTGGTTCAGCACCACGTCGGTGCCGGGGATGAGCTGCAAGTGCAGGTCGGCCAGGGCGCAGGTATCGGTGGCGCGAGGGTCGATGACGATGATTTTGACCTCGGGGTGGGCGGCTTTGTGGGCCTCCACGCGCCGCCACAGAATGGGGTGGCACCAGGCCGGGTTGGCCCCCGTCACCAGAAAGCAGTCTGCCAGTTCAATGTCGTCGTAGCACACGGGCACGCTGTCTTCGCCCAGCGCCATTTTATAGCCCACCACCGCGCTGCTCATGCACAGGCGCGAGTTGGTATCGATATTATTACTGCCAATAAAGCCCTTAATAAGCTTATTGATAACGTAGTACTCCTCAGTCAGACACTGGCCCGAAGCGTAAAAAGCCACCGAATCAGGCCCGTATTTCTCGATAAATGTCTTGAAGACGGCGGCGGTGCGCTGCAAGGCCTCGTCCCAGCTCACGCGCTGCAAGGGCCGCTGCTTGCTGTAGCGCATCTGCGGATACAGCAGCCGGTCGCTGCGGTCGTTTACGGTGTATTGCAGGTTTAAGCCCTTGCTGCACATCGCGCCCCGGTTTACGGGGTAGTCGGGGTTGCCCACCACGGTTACGTCGCCGTTCTTCAGCGGCTCGACCAGCACGCCGCAACCGACGCCGCAGTAACAGCAGATGGAGGGGAGGGCGTGGGGCGTATTGGGCATAGGAATTTGGCAACTCAAACGTGGCGCCTCACCCCCCCGGCCCCCTCTCCGAAAAGGAGAGGGGGAGCCGACTTTAAGTGGACGGTAATAACTTGATTATTAAGTAATCGGTAAGCTCCCCCTCTCCTTTCTGGAGAGGGGGCCGGGGGGTGAGGCGCCACGTTTGAGCGGAAATCAAGAAGGATGCCTACGCCCCCGCTAGTGTCACCGCCGGCACCTCAGCAGCCGACTCCTTGGCTACTAGCCGTACCAATAGCACCAGCGCGCCCACGGTCGCCACGCCAATTCCGATGTACAGGAAGGCCGTACTGTAGCTGATTTCCTTAGACTTGAAGAGAAAGCCCACCAGCATGGCCCCGAGGTTGCCGCCCGCACCCACGATGCCGCTGACGCTGCCAATGGCTTGCCGATTCACAAATGGCACGATGGAGTAGGTAGCGCCGTTGGCCATTTTGAGGAACAGGGCAAACAGCACCATCGCCGTGATGGCCAGCGTGAGGCTCGGCGCGGCGGAGAAAAACGCAATGCCAATGCCTTCCAGGATAAGCATGGTGCTCAATAGCACCCACTTGCCCTGCATGCCGTAGCTGCGGCCGGCGCGGTCGGCCACGATGCCGCCTAGCGCCCGCGCAAAGACGTTCATGCCGCCAAAAATGCCTGCTAGCACGCCGGCCATTACCAGCGTCGCCTTGTAGTTGTCCACGAAGTAGGTGGCGGCCACGTTGTCGATGGTGATTTCGATGCCGAAGCACGCGCCGTAGGCCAGGGCTAGCAGCCAGGTGCGGTAGTCGCGCAGGGCCAGCCCAAAGGTGCCGGCCTTCTTAGCCGACGCCGTGCGCTCGATGTCGGCGTAGTTGCCGCGGGGGGTGTCTGTGGTGTATCGGTAGTATAAGAAGGCCATTACCAGCAGGATAACGCCCGGCACCAGCATAGCGTAGCGCCACGAATTGGCCTTGTCCACGTAGCCCAGGCTCACAAAGGCCGCCGCAATCAGGGGCATCACCATGTTGGCGATGCCGCCGCCGAGGTTGCCCCAGCCGCCGGCCACGGCATTGGCAGTGCCCACGATGTTGGGCGCAAACATCATGGACGTGTGAAACTGGGTAATTACGAACGACGCCCCAATGATGCCAATGGCGAAGCGAAACAGCAGGAAGCTTTCGTAGCTGTGGCTCAAGCCGATAAACAGCACCGGAAACGCGCCCACCACCAGCAATGAGCTATAAGCCAGCCGTGGCCCGATGGTATCGCAGAGCTTGCCCATGAGCAGGCGGGCCAAAATGGTGGCCGAAACCGAGGCAATGACGATGTTGCCCACCTGACTTTTATCGAGGTGCAACTGCTCGCGCACCAGCGGCATCAGCGGCGCAATGCCGAACCACCCAAAAAAGCAGAAGAAAAACGTGAGCCAAGTGAGGTGGAACGTGCGCATCTGCACGCCCTTGCCGGACAGTACATTGAGCTGCGGTAGGGGCTGCTGGGGTAGAGTAGCTGGCATTAGGCTATTGCTTAATTAATTGATTTCGAGTTATATAAAATGGAATAGTACTCCGTTATGCGTTGGGCGAGGCATGCGGCCGCCAAACGGAGTGCCCCTCCGTTTTACATCCACCCGATATACACGACCTCGTTTTCGACTTTGATGGGGTAGGTCTGGATGGCGCACTCGTCGCCATTCAGGCACTCGCCGGTGAGTAGCGAAAACGTGCGCTTGTGGAACGGGCAGGCCACCTTGGGCTCGCAGGCCTCGCCGGTGCTGCCAATCATGCCCCGCGCCAGTATCATCTGCTGCTTGTGGGGGCACAGGTTTTGGGTGGCGTACCACTCGCCGCGCCGGGCGAAGTTGAAGATGGCCACCTGCTCGCCTTCGACCAGGGCGCAGGCTCCGCCGTCGGCGGGTACGTCGGTAGTGGCGCACACGGGGAGCCAGGTAACTGCGGTTGCGGTTTCCATAATATGCTGGTTGTTAAGATTTAATATTTTAATGCTCGCCTGGCGCGGGTGCCTCACCCCCGGCTCCCTCTCCGAAAAGGAGAGGGGGAGCTGACCGTAAACGGACGGTTGTAGTCGTATGGTAGTCGTTAGGCTCCCCCTCTCCTTTTCGGAGAGGGGGCCGGGGGGTGAGGCGATGCGTTAGTTCACGCTACCACGCTTTCGACATCTTTTGCCCGCGCATCTCGGCAAATTCCATGGTCGGGTCTTTCGCCTTGGGCGCGTTCACGAAGTGCGTGAACTGCTTGCGTAGCTCGGGGTTTTCGACCACTTCCTTCCATTCGCAGTGGTAGTTCTTGATGAGCAGCTCGATTTCGGCCTCCAGGTCGGCGCAGATGCCGAGGCTGTCGTTGAGGATGACGTTCTTGAGGTACGCCAGGCCGCCGTCCATCTTGTTGAGCCAGGTGGCGGTGCGCATGAGTGGGTCGGCGGTCTTGATGTAGAACATGATAAACCGGTCGAGATACTTGATAAGCGTCTCTTTATCAATATCGGCGACTAAGAGCTGCGCATGTTGGGGCTTGGCCCCGCCGTTGCCGCACACGTATAGGTTCCAGCCTTTTTCAGTAGCGATAACGCCGAAGTCCTTGGCCTGGGCCTCGGCGCATTCGCGCACGCAGCCGCTCACGCCGCTCTTCATTTTGTGGGGCGAGCGGATGCCTTTGTAGCGGTTTTCAATTTCGATAGCAAACGATACGCTGTCGTGCAGCCCAAAACGGCACCAAGTGCTGCCTACGCAGCTCTTCACCGTGCGAAGGCTTTTGCCATAGGCATGCCCACTTTCAAAACCCTCGTTGATAAGCTCCTCCCAAATGTCGGGCAGGTCGCTCACGTGCGCCCCAAACATGTCGATGCGCTGGCCGCCCGTAATCTTGGTGTAGAGGTGGTACTTCTCCGCGATGCGGCCGATGGCCATGAGCTGCTGCGGCGACACCTCGCCGCCCGCCATGCGTGGCATCACCGAGTAGCTGCCGCCCTTCTGGATATTAGCCAAATAGCGGTCGTTGGTATCCTGAATAACGTTTTGCTTGACAATCAACTCATTCCACAGGCCCGATAAAATGCTGGCCACTGCCGGCTTGCACACCTCGCAGCCATCGCCGGCTCCAAAGTGGTTGAGCGCCGCGTCGTAGCTGCGGATATCGTTGATGTGCAGCAGGTCAATTAGCTCTTGGCGCGAGTAGTCGAAGTGCTCGCACAGCACGTTTTTGATGTACGCGCCCTGCGCCGTGAGCGTGCCGTTGATGAGGTCTTTCACCATCGGCACGCAGCCGCCGCAGCCGGTGCCGGCCTTGTTGCACTTCTTCATCGCGTCCACGGTCGTGATGCCTTGCTCGGTCACGGCGTCGCAAATCATGCCCTTGGTCACGGCTTCGCACGAGCATACCAGCGCCTCTTCGGGCAGGCTCATCACGCCCGCGCCTTCGGCGGCCTCGCCGCCCCGGGCCCCCAAAATCAGGTCTTCGGGGTGCGGCGGCAGCACGAGCTTGTTATTGACGGTTTGCAGCAGCATGTTGTAGGCTTCCGCGTCGCCGATGAGCACGCCGCCCAGCAAGTACTTGCCGTCGGGGCTGATGTTAATGCGCTTATACACCCCATTGTGGGCGTCTTCAAACACGATGCTACGGCTGTGCGGCTCCGCAATAAACGGGTCGCCGAAGCTGGCCACATCTACCCCAATCAGCTTGAGCTTGCTGCTCATGTCGTAGCCCGTGAAGGCCCGCGAGCCGCGCAGCAACTGGCTGACTACCACCTCGGCCATGTCGTAGCCGGGCGCTACCAGCCCGTATATCATGCCGCCGTGTAGCGCGCACTCGCCAATGGCAAAAATGCGCGGGTCGGTGGTTTGCATGTCGTCGTTGACTACGATGCCGCCGCGCATGCCCACGTCCAGGCCGGCCAGCTTGGCCAGCTCGTCGCGGGGCCGGATGCCAGCTGAAATCACCAGCATGTCCACCTCTAGAATGGAGCCGTCGCCGAAGTGCATCGCGTCAATCTTGCCCTCGCCGCCGATGTGCGACGTGGCTTTGCTGAGATGGATTTTCAGGCCCAACGCCTCCAGCTTGCTTTGCAGCATGGCGCTGCCGGCCGCGTCTATCTGTCTGGGCATCAGGCGCGGGGCAAACTCCACTACGTGTGCGTCTTCCACGCCGAGGTCGAGCAGGGCTTTAGCGGCTTCGAGGCCCAGTAGGCCGCCACCCAGCACGGCCCCGCTGCGGGCGGTGGCGGCGTAGGCCTTTATCTCGTCGAGGTCTTCGATGGTGCGGTACACCATCACGCCTTTCTTCTCAACCCCCGGAATATCAGGTACGAAGGCCGACGAGCCGGTGGCCAGTACCAGGTAATCGTAGGGCTGCACGAGGCCACTACGGGCGTGCACCGTTTGGCTGGCGCGGTCGATTTCCTGCACCGCATCGCCGAGGTGCAGCGCGATGCCGTGGTCGTGGTACCACTGCGTGGGCGCCATGAGCAGGTCGTCGGCGGTTTTGCCCCCGAAATACTCGCTCAGGTGCACGCGGTCGTAGGCCACGCGGGGCTCTTCGCCGAATACTACGAGGTTAAAAGCGGTCGACTTGGCGAGGAGCTTCTCGCAAAACTTATAGCCGACCATGCCGTTGCCGATAACAACGACGGTGGGGTTTCCTTGCGGTGCCATACTAACCAGTTAGGTATAGATAGAAAATGAATTGGCGAAGTCAAGGGGCAGGAGAGGGGAGGGTAGAGTAGGTACAAGCTAGTTGAAGGCGAAAAACAGATTTTTCGCCAAGTGCACCCTAATTATTAGGGTATATAACTAGCTATTTAGCAAACATAGATAGAAATGACCTTTAAACAAATGGTAGTGTTTGTAAAATTAGTATGTTTTTTCAAAAATATACCTTGAAAAAGAAGGGTGTAGTTTTTGCTGGATTTGTTTTTGCAGCAGTTTATTCGTGCCCATATTAGTATTTGGTAGTTGCTTATGTCCCGCTCCGCTGTCCTCCCCGAACTGTATGTAGTAGGTGCCGGCCCCGGCGACCCTGAGTTGCTGACGCTCAAGGCATACCGCATCTTACAGATGGCCGACGTTATTCTTTATGACAACCTCGCCAACCAAGAGCTGTTGGCGCTGGCCCCGGCCGCCTGCGAGTGCATTTATGTGGGCAAAAAGCCCTACGGCGAGTACACGCCCCAGGAAACCATCCACGCGCTCATTCTGGAAAAAGCAATGAGCAAGGGCCGGGTCATTCGCCTGAAAGGCGGCGACCCGTTCATCTTCGGCCGGGGCTTCGAGGAAATGCTGTTTGCGCGGGCGCACGGCATTGCGTCGCATTACGTGCCGGGTATTTCGAGTATGCAGGCCGTTGGCTTTGAGGATATTCCGCTCACGCACCGTGTAGTGAGCGAGGGCTTTTGGGTGCTCACGGGCACCAAAAAAGACGGTAGCCTCTCGGCCGATTTGCGCCTAGCCATGCAAAGCAACTCCACCGTCGTCATCTACATGGGCATGAAAAAGCTGCCCGAAATAGTGGCCACCTACGTGGAAATGGGCCGCGCCGCCACGCCCGCCGCCGTGGTGATGCACGCCTCATTGCCGCACCGTAAAGTGGTGCGCGGCACAATAGCCGACTTGCCCGCGCTGGTAAAAGCGGCCAGCATTACGTACCCCGCCATCATCTTCATTGGCGACGTGGTGGCGCTGGGTTAGTAGCGCGAAATTTCCAGTTCGCGCATTCGCGCAGCGAATGGTACGCAAGCAAACGCGACTGCTCGCTACGCTCGCCCGCGAACTAGAAAGTTCGCGTTACTGCGCCAACGCCTTCATCACCAGCGCTAGGGCCTCTGGCGAAAAGGGCAGCTGTAAGGCCAATTCATGCCCGCGCTCGGTCATTTTGGGCCAGGTTTTCTGCACTATCTCTACCACCTTTTCCTCGGGGTGTTGGGCGGCGAAAGGCAGGAAATAATACTCCAGAAACACCAGGCAGATAACGTCTTCGAGTAGCTGCACCTCGGGGTCGTCTTTTAGGCGCTGCTTTTGAAGCAATTGCTGCACCCGCTCTATCGGCTCGGGCTCGTAGCCGGCCTGGGCCATGAGCTGGCCGGCCAACTCGGCGTGGTATTTCTTGAGCGCATTGCGCCACTGGTGGTACGCCGGGCGCGTCATGGGGTAGTCGCTGCGCGGAATGTGCCAGCGGCGAATGTGCTGGGCGCGGGCGGCTAGCTGCACGGCCTCGGGCGCATCGGGGGCCACGCGGTCGAGGCAGGCAGTCATGCGCTGGGCGTAGAGCAGCTCTTTGGGCACGAGTTGGCTGTCGGGGCCGGGCTCCAGGTTGGGGTCTTCGCTATTGGCCGCGTCAAATAGGCGAATGGCTTCGGCAAAACGGGCGGTATCAATCATAGTGTTTGCAGTGAAGAGTTTGCCTAGCGTTTGGCAACCGTGTTGCTGGGCAGCGGTAGGCCCTCGTGCAGCAGCGTCCGCACCTGCGCCAGCGGCAAAAATACCCGCACTTCGCCCTGCGCGTAGGCCGCGATTTCATAGGGCTGGTAAATAAACTCCACGCCACCCGCCGTCAGAAATACGTTGTGCGTCACGGGCATTTTGGTCACGAATAGCGTCTGGCTAAGCGGCTCATTGGGCTTGAGGCCGACCAGCGGGCGCACGGCCTGGGCCAGCAGCGCGGGCAATTGCGCCTGCGCGGCGGGCAGGAAAATATCGTCGTAGCGAAGGCGGCGGCCGGTGCGCAGGTCGTAGCTGGCGGCGGTGGTCGTGTTCATGCCGTGTGCGCCGCCCGAGTAGGTATAGTTGAAAAAGCCCAGGCTCAAAAGGTCGCCCGCCTGGTAAAGCACCTGCGAGGCCGTTTGGTCGTCGTAATTGAGCGTAGCCGATGGGCGCTCATCAGGTTCCATATTTTTTAGGATTTCAGCCACATCGGTGCGGTAGCCAGCAAACAGCGTATCGCGCTGCTGCCGAAATAGCGCGGGCAATGCCACGGCCGGCGCGCTATCCAAAGTATCGCCGCGCAAGACGCGCAGGATGCCGGCTTGCAGCTGCTCGCGCACGGCCGCCGGGCCGCCCGTCGGCATCAGCGCCTGCACATAAATGCGGGCTTTGGGTGAAGTGGCCGGCTCCTTAGGATACGCAGCCAGCGAATCGGTGAAGCAGCGTACCGCAAAAGACAGCCCCCCGGCCGGCGCAGCCGGCCGCAGGCGCACGGCCTGCGTGCCGACGGTGCCCGCCAGCGAGCCATCGGGCTGCCGCTTGAGCCGCCAGGTCGGGGCCTGGCCGGTGGGGCCAGCGCCGTGCTCGGGGCTGTAGTCGTTAAGAACCAAGCTATCGGGGGCGCTGGGCTGGCTGGCTAGCTCGTAGGGGTGGCCATCGGCGCCGTAGTAGCTGCCCTGGCTGCTGGGGCCGTGGGTATCGTAGCGGGGCTGCGGGGCCGTGACGAGGTGCAGCGTGATGCTATCGGCTTGGCCCGGTAGCAGGCCCCGGTACACGCGGTAAGACGCGCCGGGCGAGTCGGCCACGGTCGGCGTGGGGGCCGCCTCGCCCGGCGCGAGCGGGCGGGCTGCCTCGGTGGTAGCTGGTTGATGAGTTTGGCTGTGGCAGGCGGCTAAGCCGAGCAGGAGGGCGCAGGCACCCGAAAGGCGTTTCATGCCGCAAAGGACGGTGGCGGCTTCCAACCGGCCGCGTCAGCGTCAAAATATAGGAGAAAGCGCTA
>Ga0265780_10000832_pt1 | contig 45966 bp, 36 predicted proteins | sample P1T30metagenome_FD_192432 | JGI IMG/M metagenome (GOLD analysis project Ga0265780, IMG submission 192432) | Plant litter microbial communities from East Loma Ridge, Irvine, California - P1 T30 | ecosystem: Environmental > Terrestrial > Plant litter > Unclassified | place: USA: California... | reverse complement strand
AAAGGAACCGCTGATAGTGTGCGCTATGCTGGCAAACGACGGAACCCGGTTATACAGTTTTTCCTCTTCGAGGGAAAAGGACCTCCATATAACCGATTTCTCCATGCCGCTGACCTTTCTGTACGAACCGGACGTGGCTCTTCTGAAAGCCGGCTGCTTTAAATCGGTAGCGGCAGACTTTGATGTTGCGAAACTCCATAAAAACACTCATTTATATACTTCCGCTGTCTTGCTTAAAGAATTCCCGGGCCGGACTTTCAGGATCACCGGGGTATCAGAGTATAACAGCTTAAAAAAACATCCGGTTAAAAAAGCCAATATCATAACGAGGAATTTCCCGCTTAGCCCGGATGAGATAAAGAAGAAACATAAAATAAACGATGGAGGGGAATTATTTCTGTTCTTCTGTACAGGGCCGGGAGATAAGCTGCTGGTTATCCATACAGAACGGATCTGACCCTCTCCCGCCCGCGAGTCCGAATGGTGTGTTCTTGATGGAGGAATAAAATGTCCCGGGGTTTAACAAGCTGATTTTTCTGACTGGCACAGAAAGCCTGGTAGATCGTATAAAGCAAAGAGCCCCGTAAAACAGGGCTCTTTAATTTTTTGGTTGATTAGTAAGTCTGGTTATTACACTTATGCTTTCTTCACATTAACTGCCTGCAGGCCTTTACGACCTTCTGCTACCTCAAATTCAACGCTATCGTTGTCCCGAAGTGCATTCACACCGCCCAAAACATCTTTAAAGTGTACAAAGATTTCCTTTCCATCTTCCTGTACTATAAAACCATAACCTTTTTCGGCATTAAACCATTTAACTTTTCCAGTTTTCATAAATTAAAAAATAAAAATTAGTATTATATCAACCGTTTATAAAAACATACTGAAAAAGAAATGGAATTAATTATTCAGATAAGATTTAAGAACAGGAGATTGATATCAAATATATAAAAATAAAATTCTGAATAAAAAATCTAATTCTTAAATAATTATTTATCCGGTTGTGGCGTAAAACGCAGATATGGCTTCACAATTCGATGCCCTTTAGGGAATTTTGCAGGAATATCTTCGGTTTTTATTGCCGGAGTAACTACAACGTCCTCACCATGCTTCCAATCAGCCGGGGTAGCTACACTATAGTTAGCAGTTAGCTGCAAGGAATCGATTACACGCAGTATTTCCTGGAAATTTCTTCCTGTAGAAGCCGGATATGAAATAATCAGCTTTACTTTTTTGTCGGGACCGATGATAAAAAGCGAACGGACGGTGAAGGTTTCAGATGCATTAGGATGAATCATACCGTAAGCTTCAGAGATCTCTTTGTTCTCGTCAGCAATGATCGGGAAATCCACCTCTACACCCTGCGTTTCGTTTATGTCAAGTATCCAACTCTGGTGTTTATCCAGTGCGTCAACACTTAATGCCAGTACCTTTACATTCCTCTTTTTAAATTCTTCGCTCAGAGAAGCTGTTTTTCCCAGCTCGGTGGTACATACGGGGGTATAATCACCCGGGTGAGAAAAAAGAACAGCCCAGCTGTCGCCTAAATATTCATAAAAGTCAATCTCTCCCAGAGATGTCTGTGCTTTAAAGTTGGGGGCTATATCGCCGAGTCTTAAGCTCATAGTTTTACTGTTATTAGTTAACAAAAAGTTTCCTACTAAATTAGTAGATTTAAAAATCATTCCCACAATTTAATTATGGAAATAATGTCAAAATCAGAACAGCTTTTGTATGAATGAAGGGCTTTCCAGCTTAGTTCCCAGTTTTTCGTTGATCTTTTTTATCGTATAGTCAGCCAGCAGCGGAGTATCTTTTTCATCGTGCTGATGTAAAAAGAAATAAACAGACTGAAGCCCCTGCTCTGCCCATAATGCCAGCCTGTCTACCCATTCATCAATCCGGGTACGGTCAGACGGGTTATGCAGTCCATTGCCTACAAACCGTATAAAAGCATGCGGAGTAGGAAGCTGCATATGCACGCAGTCTCTCCTTCCCGAAGCGTCAGTTATAGCAGCGCCCTTTTTAAGTTCGTGAAGCATGGAGAAGAGTTCTTTCGACGCAGAAGCATCACTGAACCACTCGGCATGTCTCACTTCGACAAAAACCTCCAGATCTTCGGGAAGAGACTTCAGATAACTTTGCAGGGTATCAAAGTTCTTCGGTCCGAAGTTGTCGCTAAGCTGCAGGAATGCAGGGCCCAGGAAGTCTCCAAACTCATAAATACTCTCCAGGTACCGGCTGGTATCATCCTCAGCATTTTTAAGGCGCCTGATATGGCTTATTGATCTTGTGAATTTAGGGCAGAACTTAAAATCCGCATTTGCCGCTTCAGCTTTCTCCTTCCAGGCGCGGATCTGCTCCTTGGCAGGCATTCCGTAAAACACTGCATTCAGTTCTATTGAATTAAAGTGTTTAACATATTCGTTCAGGAAATTCGCTTCTTTGGTTTTCTCAGGATAAATCATCCCAACCCATTCTTTTCTCCCCCATTTGGCACAGCCAACATAGATCCGGGGAGTTTTTGTCTTTGGCGCTGCCAGCAGTACATCATGGGTCAGGGCAGGATCGGGAGGTAATGTAAAATCAACGAGCGGAATCTGTTCTTCAGCTACTTTTCCAAAGTCCATATTTATGATTTTAAAACGTAATTCAGCTTAAACAAAAAAGGGGACCATTGTGTGGTCCCCTTTCTAAATTTTATTAAGGTAATCTATTTTACCGCATCAACGATTGCTTTGAAAGCATCCGGCTCGTTCATTGCAAGGTCTGCAAGAACTTTACGATTAAGTTCAATACCTGATTTTGTTATTTTACCCATTAACTGAGAGTAAGATAAGCCGTTATGACGTGCAGCTGCATTAATACGCTGGATCCATAATGCTCTGAATTCTCTCTTTTTGGTTTTACGGTCACGGTAAGCATATTGCAAACCTTTTTCGACTGTGTTCTTAGCAACGGTGTACACCTTGCTGCGTGATCCCCAATAGCCTTTAGCTAAATTTAAGATCTTTTTCCTTCTTCTTCTTGACGCTACTGCGTTAACCGAACGTGGCATGTTGTTGTTGATTTTGGCATGCGGTGCTGCATCTTTCAGCAGTCTTATAACCGGGTGCCTGGTTAAATATTATTTAATTTCCGGGATAACCTGTTTCTATCTCCGGACGGAAAACCTCTCGGCTTTCTTACTTACCAATGCAAAGCATACGTTTCACATTACCTAAATCAGCATCTGATACCAGACTGGTCTGACTTAAGTTACGCTTGCGTTTAGTCGACATCTTTGTAAGGATGTGGCTCATGAATGCATTCTTCCTCTTGATTTTACCTGTTCCAGTAAGCTGAAAACGCTTTTTGGCACTGGAATTGGTTTTCATTTTTGGCATAACCTTTATTTATTTTAACCTGTTAATTATTTTTTACCTGCTTTCGGGCCAACAATAAGGAACATTCGTTTACCTTCTAATTTAGGCAACTGCTCTACCTTGCCGACCTCTTCAAGTGCCTGAGCAAATTTAAGAAGCAAAATCTCTCCCTGCTCCTTGTATACAATTGCCCTGCCCTTGAAATGAACGTATGCCCTGACCTTCTCACCATCTTCTAAAAAGCTTATGGCATGTTTCAGCTTGAACTGAAAATCATGGTCATTGGTGTTTGGTCCGAACCTGATCTCTTTGATGACCGTTTGCTTGGCATTGGCCTTTATTTCTTTGAGCTTTTTCTTTTGCTCATAGATAAATTTATTATAGTCAATTACTTTACAAACCGGTGGATTTGCATTTGGTGATATTTCAACCAAATCCAGCTCCTGCTCTTCAGCTATAGCTCGGGCTTCGCTTAACGAAAATACACCCTGTTCAACATTATCTCCAACAAGACGTACCTGTGGAGCTTTAATGAACTCGTTAATGTTATGTTCAGCTTCTTTTTTCTTAAACGGAGGTCTTGGCCCTCTGCTGAAACCTGGTCTACCTAATGCCAAATTTAAATATTATTTAAACTGTTATCTCTGTAATTAATTGATTCTTAAATTCTTCTGCGGCCATGCTTCCAAGATCTCCCTGCCCGTGTTTACGAACAGATACCTTCCCTTCAGCCATTTCTTTTTCACCGATGATTAACATATACGGAATCTTTTTCACTTCCGCATCCCTGATCTTCCTTCCGATCTTTTCATCTCTAAGGTCAATCAAGCCGCGAATATCGGAATTATTCAGTGATTCTAAAACTTTTTTTGCATAATCTTCATACTTTTCGGATATCGGCAGTACAATAAACTGTTCCGGAGTAAGCCATAACGGGAAGTTTCCTGCACAATGTTCGATTAATACCGCGACAAAACGCTCCAGTGAACCAAAGGGGGCGCGGTGAATCATTACCGGGCGATGTTTTGCGTTATCGCTTCCTGTATACTCAAGTTCAAACCGTTCAGGTAAATTATAGTCGACCTGGATGGTTCCCAACTGCCATTTTCTTCCCAGGGCGTCCTTAACCATAAAGTCAAGTTTAGGCCCGTAGAAAGCAGCTTCCCCCAGTTCTACAACAGTAGGCAGCCCTTTTTCTTCAGCGGCCTCGATAATCGCTGACTCGGCAAGACGCCAGTTTTCGTCAGATCCGATATATTTTGCCTTGTTATCAGGATCCCGCAAAGATATCTGTGCTATATATTCAGTAAAGCCTAACGCATTAAAAACATACAGAACCAGGTCTATTACTTTCTTGAATTCTTCTTTTACCTGATCAGGACGGCAGAAGAGATGTGCATCATCCTGAGTAAATCCCCGTACACGTGTCAGTCCGTGAAGTTCGCCGCTTTGCTCATAACGGTAAACAGTACCGAACTCTGCCAGGCGTACAGGTAAATCCTTGTACGAACGCGGTTTAGACTTATATATCTCACAGTGATGCGGACAGTTCATCGGTTTAAGAAAGAACTCCTCTCCTTCCTGCGGAGTTTTTATAGGCTGGAAAGAATCCGCTCCATATTTTTCGTAGTGGCCTGAAGTGATATACAGATTTTTATGCCCGATATGAGGTGTGATAACCTGGTCATAACCTGCCTTTACCTGAGCTCTCTGCAGGAAATTAACAAGTTTTTCACGTAAAGCAGTCCCTTTTGGCAACCACAGGGGCAGTCCCATTCCTACCTTTTCAGAAAAGGTAAATAGTTCCAGTTCTTTTCCCAGCTTACGGTGATCGCGCTTTTTAGCTTCTTCTATCATTTTAAGATAGTCGGCCAGCTCACTCTGTTTAGGGTAAGTAACCCCATAGATACGTGTAAGCTGTTTACGGCTTTCATCCCCGCGCCAGTAGGCTCCGGCAACATTCATTAGCTTTACAGCCTTTACAAAGCCGGTATTCGGAATATGCGGTCCGCGGCAAAGGTCGGTAAAATTACCCTGCGTATAAAAAGTGATAGAACCGTCAGGAAGATCTTTTATCAGATCGAGTTTATACTCATCGCCTTTTTCAGTAAAATACTCAATGGCTTCCGCTTTGCTTACCGGTTTACGAACATAATCAGATTTCGCTTTCGCCAGCTCCAGAATTTTATCTTCAATCTGCTTAAAATCGTCAGAAGAAAATTCCTTGTCGCCAAAATCTACGTCATAATAAAATCCGGTTTCAATAGCCGGCCCTATACCGAATTTCGTTCCCGGATATAAAGCTTCCAGGGCTTCGGCCATAAGGTGTGCAGAAGAATGCCAGAAGGTAGATTTGCCGGCAGTATCATTCCATGTTAAAAGTTTAACAGAAGAATCTGCTTCAATCGGCCGGCTGGCATCCCAGACTTCACCGTTCACTTCAGCGGCCAATACGTTTCTGGCCAGGCCTTCAGAAATTGATTGTGCGATTTGCAGGGAGCTTGTCCCTTTTTCATACTGACGTACAGAACCGTCAGGCAGTGTAATATTAATCATCTACAACTATGATTTTGCCCCTTTACGAAGCTGTTTATAAAATAAAACTTAGTAAATCACTTACTCTGTGATTTGTCTTTGATGCAAAAATAGGTTTTTATTTAAATTTTCAAAGAGATAACCGTTGCGAGAGCTGCCTGATGATTTTCATTTCAGAACAAATTTACACTTACGATAACTAGGCATAATAGGTACATAACTTCTTATAAAAGAATAAGCCGATTAAATACCGTTTATACTTAAATTTTAAATATATTAACAATCTCTTGATAAGTATTTCGATTCCAAGGCATTCTATTACCTTATAATCCGGACCTACACATAAAAAAGACATTACATTAATGGTGACAATCAGCATGGGGTAACGCGGGAGGCAGAAGTAATCTATTTTAACATATGAACTTTGAAATTGACAGTGAAACGTATAGGGATTTAGAAATTTTCAGCACCAACTCGGGAGGAGATATACTCTTTTCAACTATGAACAGAACTAAAACTGAAGGAGGAAAGAGATACTTAAAAAAATTGATGCAAGAGCCAAGCTGTGATTTTATAGAATTGACAAAAAAACGAGATCTGATAAAGTTTTTTTATACTCACAAGCTAAGTGTAGAATTTAAAGGTTATCAAGTGGACCTGGTTGAGCATTATTTGGAATTTGGCAGACTATGCTTACGTCCCAACTTCATTGATGCTATTTATAATCACCTTCATTACAAAATTAATCCCAATGAAGTCTATTATCGTATTTCAACCGGTATAAAAGAACTACTTCGGCTTATCAGAACTTTTTCCATATTTAATACGGTTACACACTTAGCCTTACCCGAAGAGCTTCAGGAGGGATTGAATTTAATAAATAAAATTCTAGGCTATAAGACGGTAAACAAGCTCTTCGCGACTAATAAGAATCCCGATTGTTTTGATATAAATCAGTTAGACAGTTTATTCAGAAAAGCCGAAAAGGAAACAATGTTACGATTCCTGGCTTTCGTTTATAAAGTGGATGTATACACCTCACTTTCAGAGTTTACGAAAATCACGGGATGGTGTTTTCCTGAATACAGGCAAGATGCATCACAGGAATTGGTTTTAGAAGGACTGGCTCATCCGGCGCTGACTAAACCCGTGCAAAACAATTTTTGCCTGGGCGATGATAAGGTACTTGTTTATCTTACCGGACCAAATATGGCAGGAAAGTCATCTTTTCTTAAAGCCCTTGGCCTTTCCATTTACCTTTCACATATTGGGTTTCCGGTTCCGGCCGACAAAATGGTAACGCCAATATTTAAAGGACTCATTACAACTATAAACTTGCCCGATAGTATTCACGAAGAATTAAGTCATTTTGCACGGGAGGTAAAGAGGGTTAAAAAAGTAGCGGATAAATTGTATGAAAGAGAAAGACTTTTTGTAATTTTTGATGAACTTTTTAGAGGTACCAATGTGCAGGACGCCCTTGAGGCCACTTCTCTGATCACTGCAACTTTAGCTCAAATTAAAAAATCTAAAATTATTATATCCAGCCACTTTTCTGAGGTTGCAAATAAATTAGCTGATACGTCTACAATCTCCTTCAACTATTTTGATTGCGAATTTATAGATGATGAACCCGCATTTTCCTATAAAATAAAAGAAGGTTTCAATCAAACCAGGTTAGGAATGTATATTCTCACATCATACAATGTCTTTTCAACTCTAAAAAAAGCAGTTGAGAAATGATATCAATGCCCGCTTCGCAGCGATCCTGCCGGTCCGGCTTCCTTAAGGTTCAGGGAGCAGAAATAGCCGAAATAGAGGATATACAGGTAACATACTGCCGGAACAAGAAAGGAGTATTTGATGCCGATGGTATCTGCCAGGCTCCCCTGCAGAGGCGGAATCAGGGCTCCGCCTAAAATAGCCATGACCAGCAGTGAAGATCCCTGGCTGGTATACTTACCAAGGCCGGATATTGCCAGGGTAAAAATATTGGACCACATAATAGAATTGAACAAACCGATCCCAACAACAGACCATAAGGCATACTGACCCTTCGTAAACACAGTAATAAGCAACAGGATTATATTTATTGCGGCAAAAAGGCTGAGCGTTTTTGCCGCTGCCGATTTGGCGAAATAGAAACCCAGCAGGTTGATCACGATAAATAAAATAAAATACTGCAGCTGCCCGAAGCGGAGATCAACTATTGAATAAATAAGGAGAAATATTGCTGTGGCGACTAAAATCATATACACCATCTTTTTCTTCTGCGGAAGAGCATCATTAAGCGAAATGGCACCAAGGAACCTTCCTATCATAGCTCCGCCCCAATATAGAGAAAGGAAATTTTTAGCTACTGCCTCTGTAAAACCACCTGTATCACTATGCTCAAGGTAACTGATCATGAAGCTGCCTATCGTCACTTCCGCGCCGACATAAAAGAATATGCCAAATGCGCCTCTTTTAAGCTGCGGAAAGCGCAGGGCTCCCAGTCCGTCTACAGATTCCTCATCCGACTTAAAAGAAGGAAGTTTCACTTTGTAGATAACAAGCATAAGCAGTATAAATATACCTGCAAAAACAAGATAAGGGAGTTTGGTAGCCTGGGCAGACATCCGGCTGCCATCAGAAAACACCTGGAAGATAAGATACCCCCCGACTATCGGAGCGATAGTAGTGCCGAAAGAGTTAAAAGCCTGCACCAGGTTTAACCTGCTGGAAGCGCTGCTCTCCGGCCCAAGCAGCGAAACGTATGGATTAGCGGTGATCTGCAAAAGCGTAAACCCGAGTCCGAGGATAAAAAAAGCAGAAAGGAACAACCCATATTGAGAGAGGGCGGCAGCCGGGTAAAAAAGGGCACAGCCTACAGCGGCGATAAAAAGCCCCGTAAGTATCCCGTTTTTATATCCGATCCTGTTTATCGGGTCTCCTTTGAACCAGGATATAAGGAAATATACCAGCGAGCCGGCAAAATAAGCCCCAAAGAAACAAAACTGCACCAGCATTGCCTCCAGGTAAGATAATTCAAACAGTTCTTTTAAATGCGGAATGAGGATATCATTCATACAGGTAATGAATCCCCACATAAAAAACAAAGAAGTCAGCGTAGCTAACGACGTACGGTTTGATGAATTATTCATTTTATACTGGTAATACTGTGGTCAATATAAACAAATTACCTTTGTAAAATCACAGGGCTTTTTATTTCATTTACAGCAGGTTAGACCCATATCTTCACATGCTTATACCGTCTTACAAACATTCTTCAGCCAGGTATAAAATAGACTCATAATTTCGACCTACGGCGTCAGACAGGTTCATTTCACAGGTTTTAGCACTGGAGTAATACCCGTCGTACTGTGTTGTCTTCACCTCAGCCGCTTCCTTAGCTGTTGCAGCTTTCGTCAGTTCAGGAAATAAGAATCCCCTGTCGCCTGCCATACCACAACATCCTGCGTGCAAAGGCACCTCAACCTTCTCGGCAAAATGGCGGGCAATCTTTACGAATTTATCTTCCAGTCCCATTTTCTTCAGGGAACAAACAGGATGCAGCACAACATGTCCCTTTGTTCTCTTCAGGGTAGCCTTAGGGATTACGTAATCAAGTATATAATCTATGCTGTCGATGATCTTCAGTGCATCGAACTTCTTCTGATTGTCGGCCGACAGCACCGGCCTGCAGGATAACAGGGTCTGGGTGCAGGACGTTACGTCAAGCACAACGGGCATAATACCCTTCCCCGTCCAGTTCCAGGCATTATCTATGAAGGTATTGGCTGTATACTCAAAAGCTTTGCTGAATCCTTTGGATGAGAAAATCTGCCCGCAGCAGAATCCGCCGATATTTTCCGGAATTATATAATCAAGTCCTGCCTTGCCAGACATGCTTGCAAACGTATCGGTAATACTCTTATGCCCATCGGCAGAATTTCCCATAATCCTGGAAATACAGGTGGGAAAATAAACCACCATGGCATCAGATACACGTTGCTTACGGTTCAGCCCGGCAGATAAGGCCCCTGCGGGCTTAAGCTGATCTGACCATAAGGGAAAAGCCGGTATTACTTTTTTTATACCGCCGGTAAGCTTTTTCACGGTTCCGGGTCCGAAGACATTGTTGACTGCAACTCCCGCCCTCAGACCGAATTTAACAGCGCCGGCCACATAACTGAAGTTTTTGGCGGCTGCCAGGGCGAGATTATTAGACCATTCGTTATGACTCTCTTTTCGCAGACGTTTAATGAGTGAACCGGTATTTATATCTACCGGACAAGCAGTGGCACATAACCCGTCGACGGCACAGGTATCCATGCCATCGTACTGGTATTGATCCAGCAATACTTTGTAGCGTTTTTTATCGCCGCTTTCTTTAAGTTTTACCAGCTCCCTGCGTACCACTATACGCTGCCGGGGTGTTAAAGTAATATCACGGCTGGGGCATTTATGTTCACAGTAACCGCACTCCATACATTTGTCGACCTCGGTTTCGACGCCGGGCAAATCTTTCAGATGCAGCAGGTGCGACTTTTTGTCGCTGTTAATGATCACTCCAGGGTTAAGCAGATTCTCAGGATCTATAACTTCTTTCAGCCTCGCCATAACAGCATACACCTCCGGTCCCCATTCGGTCTCAACAAAGGGCGCCATATTGCGGCCGGTTCCATGCTCAGCCTTGAGCGTGCCGTCATATTTGTTCACCACAAGCTCCACTACATCATTGATAAACAACTCATATCTTGAGATTTCAGATGGAGTATTGAACGCCTGGGTAACCACAAAGTGAATATTTCCGTCTTTAGCATGACCAAATATGATCGCATTATCATAGTTATGCTTTTTAAACAGATCCTGCAGATCAAGTATCGCATCTCCAAGAGAATCAACCGGAAAAGCAATATCTTCCAGGATCACAGTAGTGCCGCTTGCCCTTACGGCTCCAACCGCCGGGAACATCCCTTTACGCAGCTTCCATAAAAACTCCTGCTCTGCCGGATCTGTGGTAAACAAAGCCGGAATAAGCTGGGCAAGCCCCTCTGAAAGTGCAAGGAATTTATCTACCTTAAGCTTCAATTCATCAGTGGTATCTCCCTGGTATTCTACCAGAAGAGCAGCTGCACCTTCAGGAAGCTCTTTCAAAAAAACAGGCACACCCTTTATATCTTCGATCGATCTGAGTGACGCCCTGTCCATCAGCTCGACGGCTTCCGCACCCGTAACAGTCAAAGGCACGATGGCCTTACAGGCTGCATAAATATCCGGAAAATACATCATGGCCGTAGACTTGGCGGGATAATCAGGAACCGTATCCATCACCGCCTCTGCAATAAAACCCAGCGTACCTTCAGCACCTATAAGAAGATGAGCCAGGATATCCAATGGTTCCTCAAAGTCGAGGAAGGCATTAACAGAGTAACCTACAGTATTTTTTGTCAGGTATTTATGCCTGATACGCTCTGTTATATTTACATCTTTCTGAAGATCATCTTTAAGCAGTTTTATTTGCCGGTAGATTTCATAACTCTCGTTATAAAAGCGCTGGTAATCTTCCTTAAACTCCGTGGAATAAGTTTTTCCATCAGGAAGGATGAACTTAATGAACCGGGTAGTATGGTATGAATTTTTTGTCACCCCGCAGCACATTCCGCTTGAGTTATTAGAAAGTATTCCACCCATCATCGCAGAGTTTATACTGGAGGGATCCGGGCCGATCTTTTTCTTATACTTTCTGAGATAAGCATTTACCATGGCGCCGATAGCCCCCGGCTGCACCCTTACAAGCTCTCCGTCTTTTTCCACCTTAACCCTGTTCCAATACTGGCTCAGATCTACAAGTATACCATCTGTTACAGACTGCCCCGACAAGCTGGTGCCGGCAGTACGGAACGTAAGCGGAATTTTGCGGGTATGCGAAAAGCTGAACAATGCCCGTATTTCGTCCTCAGATACCGGCTGCACTACAGCTTTAGGTCTGAGGTAGTAAAAACCTGCATCAGAAGCATATGCCACCACATCTATTAATCTGCACTTGATCCTTTCCTTCGGAAGCAGCGACTCTAACAATATTCCTAAATCAGAAGAATTATCCATTAATATATTAAACGAAACTTATAACTCTGTTAACTCTCGGCCAGGTACCGGTGTACAAAACTAACCGACATTGAACCTTCTCCCACTGCTGACGCTACCCGGTTCATTGCCCCTGCCCGAACATCCCCTGCAGCAAATACCCCGGCGCAACTGGTTTCAAGCAAATAGGGATCCCTGTCCAGTTTCCAGATCTGGCTGAAGGATTTATATTTGGTCAGCTCCAGCCCCGTCTCCACAAAACCTTTGTCGTTGATAATAATATCCTGGCAAAGCCAGTCGGTACATGGCTTTGAGCCGATAAAGATATATAAAGCATCAGCAGGGCAGGTTTGCTGTTCAGCGCTGTTGATATTTTCGAGCACCAGTTGTTCCAGCTTCTGCTGGCCTGACACTTCTTTTATCTCCGTATTTCCAAGAACATGGATATTGGGAGTTTTGGCAATCTGGTCAATAAGATAGGCCGACATGCTCGAACTCAGGTCGTCCCGCCGGATCACAATATATACCTGTTTTGCAAATTTAGACAAATACATGGCAGCCTGCCCGGCAGAGTTTCCGCCGCCTACGATATACACCTGTTTATCCGTGCAGGATGCGGCTTCCGTCATCGCGGCACCATAATATACGCCGGCCCCGGTAAAATCCTCAATCCCCTTGGTTTCAAGCTTCCTGTAGTTAACACCTGTAGTAATAATTACGGAGCGGGCGGCTACTTCCATACCATCATCCATGACGATCTTTTTATAACCGTCTTTTGTTCTGATCTCGCGCACATCCTGTGAAGACAGAAACTCCGTGCCGAAACGTGAAGATTGCGTAACAGCCCTGCGCGTTAATTCGGCACCGCTCAGCCCGGATGGGAACCCCAGGTAGTTTTCAATGCGCGAACTGGTTCCTGCCTGCCCGCCCGGAGCATGGCGCTCTATCAGCAATGTTTTAAGCCCTTCAGATGCGCCGTATACAGAAGCTGCCAGACCGGCAGGACCGGCGCCTATAATTACAACGTCGTAGATTTCATTCTTCAGTGCCGGGTTAAGTCCTATTTTCCCTGCCACATCCCTTACCGAGGGCAGCGCCATGAAACTTCCGTCTTCAAAGAAAATAACAGGAAGGTCGCCGGAAGACAGGTTATTGATCTTCAACAGCCTTAAAGCCTCCTCATTACGTTCTGCGTCAAGCCATTTATAGGGAACAAGATTACCTGATAAAAACTCTTTCAGATCATGCGACTTAGGTGAGAACTGGTAACCAAGCACTTTAATGCCTTTATAATCCGGCTTAAAGCTTCCCCGCCACTCATCAAGCAGCTCATCGAGTACCGGATACAATTTTTCCTCAGGCGGATCCCAGGGTTTGATAAGATAATAATCCAGATTTACCTCATTTATTGCCTTTATTGCAGCCTCGGTATCAGAATAAGCAGTAAGAAGCACACGTTTTGCTTCCGGAAAGATTGCCATAGCACGCTCAAGGAAAGACACTCCGTCCATTTCGGGCATACGCTGGTCCGAAATGAACATCGCTACCGTTTCTCCTTTATTGCGCAGATCGGCAAGGGCTTCAAGTGCTTCTTTAGCCGAATCAGTACTTATAATTCTATAGTCTTTACGATACTGGTCCTTCAGGTCGCGAGTAATCGCCCTGAGAACCTGGGGGTCATCATCAATAATGATTATTATCGGCTGCATTTAATATGAATGTTATTATAAATAATCTTAATCTACTACCGGTTTTCTGCGCTCAAATTAACCATTTACAGGTAAGCAAACAATAAACTCAGTATGACCGGCTACCGATTTCAGTTTAATACTCCCGTTATGCTGTTTTATAATCCGGTTAACTACATCAAGCCCCAGTCCGGTGCCCTTCCCAAGATCTTTGGTTGTAAAAAAGGGCTCAAAAATACGCGATTTAATATCATCGGGTACACCGGGGCCATCGTCGCTTATTATTATTTTCAGGAACTCACGTTCCTGACTGGTACTTATAGTAAGCGTACCCTGCCCTTTTCCCTCCATGGCATCTATGGCATTGTCGATCAGGTTGGTCCATACCTGGTTCAGTTCGCCAACAAGCGCTTTCAGCTGTGGAAGTGAAGGATCAAAATCTTTAACTAGCCTGATATTATTCTTCCGGATCTTATAACTCAGCATACTCAGGGTATTTTCAATGCCTGTATGCACATCGCTGAATATCTTATCGTAGCCCCTGTCCATATGCGTAAAGTTCTTAACAGACGATACGAGTTCTGAGATCCTCTGCGCCGCTTCCTTAATATCTCCTACCATTTTTTCAGTGATAAGATTGTTATTGATAAAATTCAGCACGACAGGCAGTTCTTCGGCGTTGGTAAGATTTCTGAGTTCCTCAAGATCAGAGATCGTAAGGCCATATTCCAGGAAATTTTCAGCCAGTTCAAAGCCATCGTTTACACCATTGTCTGCCATCCAGTCGTTAAGCTCATCTTCCTTTGAAGATCTTTCTATCAGCGAAAGGCTTTGATTGCCCTGGTGGGAAATAATACAAAGCATTTTTTCGTTCACGGTATCGATCAGCTGATCGCTCATCCGGATAGATATCACCTCTTTAAACGTTTCAGGTAAGGATTTTAAATGCTTTTTCAAAAGAGACGAACTCCTTACTATAGCAGAAGAAGGGTTGTTAAGCTCATGGGCCAGTCCGGCAGAAAGTTTTCCCAGAGCCATCATCTTCTCATTCTGCTGCTGCAGCGTGGTAAATTCTCTTACCCGCGATGTCATTACATGGACCATAGCCTGGGTAAGCTCAAAATGCGTCCGTATGAGTTCAGGCATTTCTTCAATCGGAAAGCTCATTAAACTGGTTGGAATTACTGCGTCGATAGTAACCGGCGAAACAAGTCCGCGCGAGAAAGGCAGGTATCCTGTAATTTCCTTTGACTCAAAATAGCCGATATTCCGGCTGGATTTTGTGTTTACGGCAAATATTCTCATCCTCCCCTCTATAATAATATGGGTGCCGGCAATAGTATCCCCGGTTTTAATAAGGTATTCCCCTTCTGCCAGGGAATAAAACCGGCTCCGGTCTATCAGCCATTGCAGCTGATCCGGTGGCACATCTTTTAATGCTTCAATAGACTGAAGCCAATCGGGAGTTACAGCATTCATTACAGCTAACAATTTATTTCTGAAGACAGATGTATAAGTAAACGATACTGATGTAAAAATAGCTAAAAAGATCACAGTTCATAAATGCCGGCTGCATAATATACTGCCATACTATCCAGAAAGCAAACAAATCAACAGCTTCGTTCCGGTCGAACACTGTCAATTTGACAAACGGACCTTTTTGGAACAAGCATTGTTGAAGCCATCCTAGTTTAGAATCTTAATCTCAATACAATTATGCAAGAAAAAGGTACTATTTCGATTCACACCGAAAACATCTTTCCGATAATTAAAAAATTCCTGTACTCAGATCACGAGATATTCCTTCGCGAACTGGTGTCGAATGCTGTTGATGCAACCCAGAAAGCCAAGAGGCTTTCATCTCTGGGCCAGTTCCAGGGCGAGCTTGGCGAGCTGCAGGTAGAAGTTTCTTTTGATGAAGAAAAAAAGACGCTGACCATTTCAGACCGCGGTATCGGTATGACAGCTGATGAAATAAAAAAATACATCAACCAGATCGCGTTTTCCGGAGCTACAGAATTCGTTGAAAAATTCAAGGATGCCAAAGATGCGAATGAACTGATCGGCAAGTTTGGCCTCGGTTTTTATTCCTCGTTCATGGTCGCCGACCAGGTAGAGATCCAGACTCTCTCTTTCCAGGAAGGCGCGGAGCCTGCACGCTGGTTTTCTAATGGCAGTACAGAATATGAAATCACCGAGGGCAGCCGTACCGAACGCGGAACAGATATCATCCTTCACATAAACAGCGAATCGGAGGAATTCTTAAGCAAGCATAAACTGCAGGAAATCCTCGACAAATATTGCCGCTTCCTGCCTGTACCTATCAAATTTGGTACAAAGACAGAAACAGAACCTGATGGCGAAGACGAAGAGGGCAAGCCTAAATACGCTACGGTAGAAGTTGATAATATCATCAACAATACCACCCCGATATGGACAAAATCTCCGTCTGAATTAACAGACGAAGACTATCTGGCATTTTATAAGGAACTTTATCCATTCTCAGAAGATCCTCTTTTCTGGATACATTTAAATGTCGATTATCCGTTTAACCTTACCGGCGTACTTTATTTCCCTAAGGTTAAAAACGACTTTGATTTCCAGAAGAACAAAATAAAACTTTTCTCCCGCCAGGTATTTATCACTGATGAAGTAAAAGACATAGTACCTGAATTCCTGATGCTGCTGCATGGCGTTATTGATTCGCCTGATATTCCTCTTAACGTATCGCGCAGTTTCCTGCAGGCCGACAGCAATGTTAAAAAGATCAATACTTACATCACTAAAAAAGTAGCCGATAAACTCTCCGAGCTTTTCAAAAAAGACCGTAAGGCTTATGAGGAAAAATGGCAGGATATAGGGCTGTTCGTTAAATACGGAATGGTAAGCGAAGAGAAGTTTTATGACAAAGCTAAAGACTTCGTTCTGCTTACCAACACGAAAAATGAGCACGCGACGCTTGAAGAGTACAGGAACAAGATAAAAGACATCCAGACAGATAAAGACGGAACACTTGTATATCTTTATACCAACGATGCTGCCAAGCAGGATTCATTTATCCAGAGTGCCAATGCCAAAGGGTATGACGTACTGCTCATGAACTCTCCGATAGATAATCACTTTATCGGCAACCTTGAACAAAAGCTTGAAAAATCATCGCTGAAACGTGTTGACTCTGATGTTGCCGACAAACTTATTTCAAAAGGAGATAATCCGGCGCATGTTCTGACAGAAGAACAAAGCACAAAAGTGAAATCTGTATTTGAGGGAACTATCCAGAAGCCGAATATGAAGGTTGAGATAGAAAGTCTTAGCCCTGACGAACTTCCGGTACATATCACTATGGACGAGTTTATGCGCAGGATGAAAGACATGGCTCAGATGGGCGGAGGAATGAGCTTTTACGGCTCCCTGCCCGACAACTATAAAGTAGCTGTTAACGGTAACCATCCGCTGATCACCCGCATCGCGCAGACCGAAAATGCTGAAGAGCAAGGCAAACTTGCCAAACAGGCATTTGATCTGGCTCTTTTATCGCAGGGAATGCTGACTGGTGCTGAGCTGACGGAATTTGTGAAACGCAGTGTTGAACTGATATAAGCAGATTTATCGTTTATAAAATATGGAGCTGCCTGTTACCAACAGGCGGCTTTTTTTATAATTGTTCAACCTGACAATTATACGCCTGGATTCTTAACTTAAGATATCGCTATGAATTGGTAAGCTATGCAATCGCTGATCCCGCACATCCGCGTTACAAACGCGGACGATGAAAAATAGCTGCAGAGCAGCGTCCTGTATATAGAAAAATGTCTTGAACCCACGTAAAGCTCCAGCGGAGCGACCTGTCAACTTAAAACAGGACGCTCCGCTGGAGCTTTCATGAAAATTACAAATTATTATTTCTAAAGAGCCGGGCCCCCGCGGCCATTAAGCGCAAACAAATAAAACATAAAAAAAGCGGCCTCCTATGAGAGGGGCCGCTTTACTTTCATTAATTTATTAGGGTTATGCTTCAACTATCTCTGGTTGTTTAAGCTCCTGGCTGGGTTCTTCCCGCTGCTTTACTTCAAAAGCTTTGATATAGATTTGTTTTAATTCACTGATCAGCGGGTAACGCGGATTAGCTCCGGTGCATTGGTCGTCAAATGCCTGCTCAGACATATTATCCAGCGTAGCATAAAACTGTCTTTCAGAAACACCAAACTCTTTAATAGATGCCGGTATTCCCACTTTAGCTTTCAGTTCATCGATTGCCTTTATCAGCAGCTCCACTTTTTCAGATTCGGTATTACCGCCGAGGTTCAGATAATCGGCGATACGTGCATATCTCCATTTGGCATTCGGATACTTATACTGAGGGAAAGCAGCTTGTTTACGCGGATTATCTACTGCGTTGAACCTGATCACTTCAGAGATAAGCATTCCATTGGCCACGCCGTGCGGAACATGGTGAGTGGCGCCAAGTTTATGAGCCAGTGAATGGCAGACTCCTAAAAATGCATTGGCAAAGGCCATCCCTGCTATCGTAGAAGCATGAGCCATCTTTTCCCTGGCTTTAATATTTGTTGTACCTTCATTATATGCATCCGGAAGGTATTTGAATATCAGCCTGATCGCTTCAAGGGCAAGTCCGTTGGTAAATTCTGAGGCCAGCACGGAAACATAAGCTTCAAGCGCATGAGTAAGCGCATCGATACCGGAAGCAGAAGTTAATCCTTTTGGCATTCTCATCATCAGCTCGGCGTCTACAATGGCCACATCAGGAGTAAGCTCATAATCGGCCAGAGGATATTTAATATCGGTTTTCTCATCAGTGATTACCGCAAAAGGAGTCACCTCAGAACCTGTTCCTGCAGATGTAGGAATAGCTACGAACATCGCCTTCTCTCCCATCTTAGGGAATGCGTACACTCTTTTCCTGATATCCATAAAACGCATGGCAAGATCTTCGAACCTTTCATTAGGATGTTCATAGAGCACCCACATGATCTTGGCCGCATCCATAGGAGAACCTCCGCCTAATGCAATGACAGTATCCGGCTGGAAACTTTTCATTTCTTCTGCGCCTTTTCTGGCTGTCGCAAGCGTCGGGTCGGGAGCTACATCAAAGAAAACAGTATGTTCAATATGAAGTTCGTCGAGTACCTTCAGCACCGGATCTATAAAACCAAGCTCGTAAAGCACTTTATCAGTAACGATGAATGCCTTTTTCTTACCAAGCTCTTTCAGCTCCCTTAACGCCACAGGAAGACATCCGTATTTGAAATATATCTTTTCAGGTACTCTGAACCAAAGCATATTTTCACGTCTGTTTGCCACGCTCTTAATGTTTAATAAATGTTTAACACCTACGTTCTCTGATACGGAATTTCCGCCCCAGCTTCCGCAGCCGAGCGTTAAAGACGGAGACAATTTAAAGTTGAAAATATCTCCGATAGCTCCCTGTGAAGAGGGCATATTGATAATTGTACGGCCGGTCTTCATTGCTGCACCAAATTTTTCCACACGATCATGAGATTTAACCGGATCTGTGTATAATACCGATGTATGGCCGAAACCTCCCAGCTGAACAAGTCTTACAGCTTTCACCAGTGCTTCGTCGAAGTCTTTTGCACGGTACATCGCCAGAACAGGAGAAAGTTTTTCGTGAGAGAATGGCTCTTCGTTTTCTACCGATGTAACCTCGCCGATCAGCACTTTGGTTTCTTCCGGAACGGTTATGCCGGCCAGGGCAGCTATTTTAAAGGCAGACTGGCCAACTATATTTGCATTAAGCACGCCGTTCATAAGAATGATCGCGCCGACCTTACTTACTTCATCCTTTTTGAGGATATAGGCGCCTCTCTCCTCAAACTCGTGTTTTACCTCTTCATACACAGAATCTATTACAATAACACTCTGCTCGGAGGCACAGATCATTCCGTTATCAAATGTTTTTGAAAGTAAAATAGAATTTGCCGCCATCTTGATGTGAGCTGTTTCATCAATGATTGCCGGAGTGTTACCCGCTCCCACACCTATTGCCGGCTTGCCTGAGGAATAAGCGGCCTTAACCATTCCGGGGCCACCGGTGGCAAGAATGAGGTCGGCATTAGCCATAACGATCTGCGAAAGTTCAACAGAAGGCTCTTCTATCCAACCAATGATTCCTTCGGGCGCACCTGCCTTAACAGCTGCATCCAGTACGATCTTAGCCGCAGCTATGGTAGAGTTCTTGGCTCTGGGATGTGGTGAAAATATAATACCATTCCTTGTCTTCAATGCAATAAGAGCTTTGAAAATTGCCGTAGACGTAGGATTCGTAGTTGGCACAACCGCGGCGATAACACCGATGGGCTCTGCTATTTTGGTGATCCCGAAGGCTTCATCTGTTTCAATTACGCCGCAGGTCTTTTCATTTTTATACTGATTGTAGATATATTCCGAAGCAAAATGATTCTTGATCACTTTGTCTTCTACCAGGCCCATACCGGTTTCTTCAACAGCCATTTTGGCTAATTGTATCCTGGCATTATTGGCTGCGATTGCCGCCTGTCTGAAAATTTCATCTACTTGTTCCTGGCTAAAGGTTGAGAACTTTTTCTGAGCCTCTCTGATCTTTTCGATCTTCTGGATTAATTTCTCTGCGTTTGTTGCTTTCATGTTTTCTTCTTGTTTTACGGTAAGCTTTTAGAAGAACAAATTCATATCAAGCTTTCCGCATGTTAAAATTTAGATGTCTTGCAATCGATCCCGGGAACGATTGTTTTGCTTTTGAATACAGGTTAAAGGTAGGTGTATTTTGTACACTATTAGGTGACTGCGATCATTGGTCCTTATGATTAAGATCACTTCCTGCAGGGACGAAAAAAATCGGGAAAAATCGTTTCTGGTTCCCGCTCAAAGTCTAAGGCTCTTATAAACAAAAAAGACCCGCCTGTTTGGGCGGGTCTTCCAGCAAATGAATTATTAATGATTAAAGCTCTTCGTCGTGCTGACTCATATCCAGTCCCATAACTTCTTCTTCAGCACTAACCCTCAGAGGGCTTATTGCGTTGGTAACAAGAAGAAGAACGTATGAACCAACAAAAGCAAATACAGATACTCCTATAAGCGCTACTACGTGAATAACGAATAATTGTGTTTGTCCGTAGAACAAGCCTTCGCCCGCTACTGCAGAGTTAACATTTTTACTTGCAAAAATACCGGTGAAGATCATACCGACCATACCACCTACACCGTGACATGGGAATACGTCAAGTGTATCGTCGATATTGGTACGTGAACGCCAGATTACAACAAGGTTACTTACAACAGCGGCGATGATACCGATAACCAGTGAATGCGGCACTGTTACGAAACCTGCTGCAGGAGTAATAGCTACCAGACCAACTACGGCACCAATACATGCTCCAAGAGCAGAAGGCTTTTTACCTCTCAGAATGTCAAAGAAGATCCATGAGATAGCTGCTGCTGCCGAAGCGGTGGTAGTAGTTGCCAGCGCTGTTGCTGCCAGCGTTCCCGCTCCTACTGCAGATCCTGCGTTAAAACCGAACCATCCGAACCATAACAGACCGGTACCTAATATTACGTAACTGATCCTGGCAGGAGTATGTTCTGCCTGGGTACGTTGTTTCAGGAATATCGCTGAGGCAAGGGCAGCCCATCCGGCCGACATATGCACTACCGTACCGCCCGCAAAATCAAGCACGCCGTATTTGAACAACAGTCCGTCAGGATGCCATGTCATGTGCGCAAGAGGCACATAGATAACTATCATGAACAGGCAAATGAAGATCAGGTAAGAATTGAAACGGATACGCTCTGCAAAAGCACCTGTGATCAGCGCAGGAGTTATTACAGCGAATTTCAGCTGGAACATGGCAAACAATACCAGCGGAATTGTCGGCGCAAGGGACCAGGTAGAATTTCCAAGCATACCTTTCATCATAAAGAAGGTAGAAGGATTACCAATTACTCCGTTAATGTCTTCTCCGAAAGCAAGACTGAAGCCAAACACCACCCATAATACTGTGATTAATCCCATACATACAAAACTTTGCAGCATTGTGGAAATCACATTTTTCTTACGCACCATACCGCCGTAAAAAAAGGCAAGTCCGGGTGTCATAATTAATACAAGGGCAGTAGATACGAGCATCCATGCGGTGTCTCCGGTATCAATAGTACTTTCAGCCGCATTAACCACTTCTGCCGAAGGAAAGATCAAGGCTAAGACCACTACAATGAGCAGTAATAAAATCGGTAAAACTTTTTTCATTTGTGTTTTTTGATTAAGTTCCCATAAAAATGGTGATTTTTAATAAAAAAACAAATAAAAGTTAAGTTTTTTTATTAAATACATCATATTAAACTAAAATCAACCCGTTTAACAAATAAAAAATTAAGTCTAAACCACTAACAACAAACAATCACATTAAAAATTTAATACATTTCATATCATCAATTATAAAAACAATAATCTTCACAAAAAATCAATTAAAAACCACTACATCAAGAAGAATACGACCTCATTACATCTTCAAAAGGTTCATTCGTGAGGTAAACAAAAGGCTCTTCTTCCGAATGCGAGGCCTGCATTATGATTTTTGTACCAAATTCGTAAGGTTCGATTGTCAAAATTCGGTTTTTTTCAAACCTGGCGGGCTGATTATCAATCAGCACTGTAAAAAAGGGATCAGACATGCAGATAAATTAAATAGACAGATATATTTCTGGCCCGTTAATCCTTTTAACGGGTCATGAACATAAACTTTAAAGCATGGCGTTTGTTTCAATACAGCCAAACATCAAACCGCTACTTTTATTAAAATAGCTTAACTTCGTGTTTTAGCGCCACAAGACAATTTATATGTATTCGATATCCCAGTTACAAGATCTGATAAACAAACAAATAGCCGAAAAGCAATATCCTGTTCAACCCAATGAGCTATACGAACCGATCAGTTATATTATGTCTCTTGGCGGCAAACGTATGCGCCCCGTTCTACTGTTAAAAGCCTGCGAACTTTTCGACGACCACATTCTTAAAGCCCTTGATCCGGCAGTAGCTATTGAGCTGTTTCATAATTTCACCCTGATGCATGATGATATTATGGATAACGCTCCCCTGAGAAGAGGAAAACAAACAGTACATTCAAAATGGAATGAAAATGTAGCCATCTTATCCGGAGATGTTATGCTAGTAAAGGCTTATGAACTGATGATGCGTGTAGACGACGGCATCCTGCGGCAGGTTATGCAGATTTTTAATGAAACAGCCACAGGTGTTTGCGAAGGCCAGCAGACGGATATGAATTTCGAATCGATGATGGATGTCGGCGTAGCAGACTATATAGAAATGATCCGCCTGAAAACAGCTGTTTTCCTGGGCGGCAGTCTGAAGATCGGCGCTCTTATCGGAGGCGCCGGACAGGAGGATGCCTCTGCCCTTTACGCCTTCGGTGAAAATCTCGGCATTGCTTTTCAGCTTCAGGATGATATCCTTGATGTATATGGAGACCCTGAGAAGTTCGGCAAACTCGTCGGGGGAGATATTATAGCAAACAAAAAAACTTTTCTTCTGATAAAAGCTTTTGAGCTTGCAGAAAACATAGACGAAGAAGAGCTTAATTACTGGATCAGCGCTGAAAACCCCGAGCCGGCAACGAAGGTCAAGGCTGTGACGGAAATATATAACCGCCTTGGCATACGGCAGCTTGCTGAGGAAGAGATGAATGAATTTGCTGAAAAGGCTTTATCGGCTTTAGAAAGGATCGATGCCGACGGGGATAAAAAGAATGCATTGAGGGTGTTTGCAGAAGAACTGCTGGTAAGGGAGAATTAACTGCATGTCTTAGCGTACCGCTAAGACATGCAAGACACATGGGTTGCAGTGTGCTAAACTGGTATCGTCCGCGTTTGTAACGCGGATGGTTGAGAAATGCATTTTTATTGCATAGACAGGGCGATGAAATCGCCGTTCTCGCTACATCCGCGTTGCAAACGCAGACGATGCAGGGGGACGTAACATGGGTTGCAGTGTGCTAAACTGGTTGCCGCCTTAAGCGTTGCGCTGCCCCCCCCCTCTCATCTTTCCCGCCCTGCCACAGCCAGAACATTCTGACTGTACGCTTCGCTCACCGGCACTTTATTAGTCAGCAGCGTAAGCTGATGTCTTTCGATCTTATCAATTTTATTTACTGCAACAAGGAAAGACCGGTGCACCCTTATAAATTTAGCGGGAGGAAGAAGCGCCACAGCTTCATTAAAGGTGCATCGCGAGAGGATACTTTTATCCTTCAAAACGAAAGTCACATAATTCCCTGCCGCCTCCAGGAACAATATCTCATCGAACAGCACCTTAACCTGCTCAAAGCCGGTCTTCAGAAATAAATGATCATTCTCTTCGGTTGTATTCCTGAAATTATACATTTCGAGTGCTTTGTTACATGCTTTGATAAACCGTGATAAGGAAAAAGGCTTCAGCAGGTAATCGACAGCATCCAGTTCGAAGCCTGCTACGGCATGCTCAGAATAAGCAGTAGTAAATATTACCATAGGCTTTTTCCTGAGACTGTTAAAAAAGTCGATACCTGAAATATCAGGCATCTTAATATCCAGGAAGATCAGATCAACCGGTTCCTCCTGCAGATACTTCAATGCCTTAAATGCATCCGTAAATTCGGCTTTAAGATCCAGAAATAATACTTTGGAGGCATGTGATCTGATCACTTCCAGCGCTATAGGCTCATCGTCAATGGCAATTGCTTTCATATATTATATACTGAGAAAAAAGGCATTCGCATCAAAGCATCTGCTTGGCAGGCAGTTCAATGGTAAGGTGTATAAAAAACTCTCTGCCGGTTTCGCGTACTATAAGCTCATGCCTGCCGGGATACAAAAGCAGCAACCGCTGTTTAACATTATCCATGCCGATACCGCTCCTGTTTTTCTCGGGATCGCTGTCAGCCCGGTTATGAATACTGTTATTCACATCAAAATACACTGTATTCTCCCTGATCTGCAAGCTTATCTTTATATAAGAAGGCTCCCTTAAACTAATACCATGTTTAAATGCATTCTCAACAAAAGGAATCAGCAGCATAGGTGCAATCTGCAGGCAGTTCACCACCTCGTCAATTTCGGCCACTATCCGCACATCCGGACTCGTATCTGTACGTAACCTTTGCAGGCTTATATAATTATTAAGGTAATCAATTTCACGGTTCAGCGTTATTTTTTCCTGCATATTCTCCTGGAGCATAAACCGCATCATATCTCCCAGACGCTCAATACCCTCGCTCGTTCTTTCAGCTTTTTCCTGCAAAGCCGTACCATAAATAGTGTTAAGAGCATTAAAGAGGAAGTGCGGATTGATCTGGGAACGCAGGAAATCAAAATTCGCATTTGAGCGCCCGAGAGCTGTTTTTAAAGAATACAATTCTTCCCTGCCCTTTAGCTGCCGCTTGTAAATAACCCAGGAAAGCGGCACAGTAATCAGAAGCTGAAAACTCAGGTTAAAACAGATCGTTGCGGCAACCTCACCTCCGTCAGACAGCGCCAGCAACAAAATAAGAAACACCGGCAGGAAGGAAATCAGCAATACAAGTAACACTTTCAGTATATATGTCACAAAAGGCCGCTTCTTGTTAAGTGATGCCGGAATAAATGAATAGAACGAGTACCAGTAAATAAATATGGCAAAAGGTACTACCAGCACCCAGATGGCGATCACTTCCCTTGCTGCGTTGGCAACTAATAAAAGGAAAACGCTGATCATCCATAATATAAAAGCATACAAACCGTCGCGCGTGACCATTTTATATTTCGCTTCTATACTTTCTGAATTTGCAAGCAGGTATTCCCCCGCATATTTAATCAGTGAATAAAAGCCGAACATCAGCATCATCCATGCAGAATAAATAAAGCTGTTCTGAAAAATAAAATTGTATGTATCCTGTTCATCGTCAAACCTGGTGAAGAGATAATTTCTCAGGTAAGTATCGGTTATACCGAAAGACAGTCCGATAAACAAAAAAGCGACGACGGTAAAAAACACCCCTCTGAATACTGCCGTCCTGGCAATCATCCCCGGCAGCGCCTGGAAATTAAGTAGCAGGAATGCCAGGTAAAGTGTAGTATAACGGACAAGCTGAGGAAAGAAATAGTACTGGTAAAAATCGAAAGAAACGTGAGCTTCCTCCAGCTGGCTCCGGTTCGCGGTCCAGATATCGTCCGCATCTGTATTAACAGCCCTGGAAATCAGAAAAAATACAGCAAATACATATATAGTAGATGAAGCCCAGAATTCGATCCTGCTGATGGTTGCCGGTTTATTAATCAGGAGTTTCATTGTTTACCAATAATAAAATTCGTGTACGAAATTTGAAAAGGCATTTGCGATGCCAGACCGGTCGATTCAGCAATACTTGAATAATCTTCCGCCTTAAGGTTAAGACAGATACATACCAGGAGGAAAAACAACAGCCACAATAAGAGTTTCATAACCGTAAATATTTTAATTAATTATTATCGGCAATGATACCCCGGAATATAGTTATAATATACTAAATGTGATGAAAGCCCCGAAAAATGTGACGAGTTATTAAATGATTACCGAAGGGTACAAACAAAGAAAGTCCCGCTATTGCTAACGGGACTTCTCTTTTAATTCTGGTATTTCTTATTCTGCTACAACAGCAGCAGGAGTTTCTTCTGCTTCAACAGCTAAAGGAAGAACAGAAACATATGATTTGTTATCAGCTTTTTTTCTGAAGACAACCTGCCCGTCGATTAAAGCAAATAAAGTATGGTCTTTACCTAAACCAACGTTTTTATCAGGATGGTGTTTTGTACCACGCTGACGAACGATGATATTTCCTGCAATTGCATTCTGACCACCAAAAATTTTGATACCTAAGCGTTTGCTATGCGACTCGCGACCGTTCTTGGAACTACCAACACCTTTTTTATGTGCCATCGTTATTTATCTTTTTGAACCGAAACCGGTCCAGGTGAATACTTTTATTATTAATTATTATAAAGCAATACCAGTGATCTCGATCTTGGTGAATTGCTGACGGTGACCGTTTTTCTTCTTGTAACCTTTACGGCGTTTCTTTTTGAAAACGATTACTTTATCGCCTTTTAAATGAGACACGATCTTAGCAGAAACCTTAGCGCCTTTAAGTGCATCTGCACCTACTTTAATATCGCTTCCGTTAGCTGCTAACAATACTTTGTCAAATTCAATATTAGCGCCTTCATCTCCCTGTAGTCTGTGTACAAAGATCTGCTGGTCTTTTGCAACCTTAAATTGCTGCCCTGCTATATTTACTATTGCGTACATTGTTATGTATTTTTTGTGAGGTGCAAATATAGAGTTTTATTTCCGGAATAAAAATGGAATTTATCTTTTTTTATACAAGAAACCATGCCTCTGTTTTAGGGTAAATGCAATGAATATCAGGTATCCGAATTCTGCAATTCGGCACCGGTTCCCCTTAAATTCAATATTGAAGCCGATAGTATCTCATCTACCCGCTCCCTTAAGGTGAAAGGCTTTATGATAGTTGCCTGGTCAGAAAACATCATAAACCATCTTGCAAACCATTCCGGCGATGCTGTAAAAAAGGTCATTTCCATAACCGCGCCCTTATCCGTTTCAGACACAAATCCGTTATAGTATTTTTGTGCGCCGAGATGAAGGTATGCCTTTTTAGTTACCTCGATAACAATTTCATGAAGATCTTTTTCGACAGCATTCTGCTGCAGGTAATCCTTTAAGGAAGGGTGTCTTCCCGCAAAACCGCTTTCAGTTTTATTCAAGGAAGAGATGCGGTCTGTTCTGAAGTTCCGGTAGCTGTTTCTCATCCTGCAGAAGGCAATAATATACCAGTATCCGCCCTGGTAAAACATGCCCAGGGGTTCTATACATCTTTCCGTATTCTCCTGCCGGTAGTGTGAGAAGTAACAGATAGATACCGCTTTTTTTTCCGAAACCGCATTCAGAATAGCCTGTAAAGGCCCTATATCGTGTCGGCTTTCAAAATTGTTATGGTTTTTTAAAACCTCTATATTAGATTCGATACTCTCCAGGTAATCTTTATCTGCGGCTTTCAAAACAGCCCTGACCTTAAACATAGCCGATCTGTGATCCGCATTAGTTGAAACATCGGTCAGCTTTTCCACCAGCTTTTCTGCAGTAAGAAAGGCGGCGGCCTCTTCCCTGGTAAAAAGTACGGGAGGCAGCCGGTAGCCCTCTACAAGCGAATAACCGAGCCCGGCCTCCCCTATCAGCGGCACCCCGGCTTCTCCGAGGGTTCTTATATCCCGGTATACCGTACGCAAACTGATCCCGAAACGTTCGGCTATATCCTGGGCTTTGACAACCCTGCGCGACTGAAGCTGGATTAAAATAGCAGAGATACGGTCGATGCGGTTCATAGTACAAACTTATGAAATGCCCCTTATTGTCGCAGAATTATATTTCAAATCAAAGACTTTTTTCATGGTCTGATTTTGTAACTTAGTAATTGATCAATTACCTATATCTGAGTATGTTGAAAAATGGCAACTCACCAGGATACGCTTATATTTTTAAAACTGATTCAAGCCTGTATTTACTTGCTCAGCTGGCCTTTTTTCTCTTTTTGGCACAATACGCGAAAGCTCAGAGCACATCGAATGAAGGAACAGAATTTTATGCGGTTTTCCCCTCGCATGTTCCGGCAACGCTAAGAGGCCCCAACGGCCTGCCCTATAATCCACCCGCTGATTACTCCATATTTATCACCGGCAGCCAGAGCTCTTCGGGTGTGGTAACCGTAGGGAACTTCGTGCAGCGGTTTAATGTAAACGCCAATGCAATAACCGAGATCCGCATAAGCCGCAACGAAGCCTATATTCCGCATGCAGACGCCAATATGATACTTAACAATAAAGCTATACATGTAAAAGTAGACGCAGGCAAGCCTAAAGTTGTGGTTTACGGCCATATTTTTGCCGGGGCACGTTCCGCAGCCTCGCTGATATTGCCGGTAGAAGCCATGGGACAGCGTTATTTCAGCATGAACTACGCAAGCAAAACTGCATTAGACGGAGGGCATAACTATATAGCGCTGATAGCGACCGAAGACAATACAAAGATTTACCTGAAACGAAACGGCACAGATCTTGTAAGCGGGGGTATATTCTTAAATTCGGCAGGCGATGTTTACGAATACCTCACTCTGGAAGACCTTACAGGTACCGAGATTGTCGTAGACCAGGTAACTTCGGCGTGTAAAAGATTTGCCGTATTCTCAGGAACCACAAATTCGGTGGTAGAAACTCCATCCTGTTACTTTACAACATCCTCATCAGACCCGCTCTATCAGCAGAATTATCCCGTCGAAAGCTGGGGCAACTCCTATGGCTTTATACCGTTCAGCTCTCAAAGTTCATACGGAACCCGGGTCAGAGCTAACGGAACCTATTACAGGGTGCTGGCTAAAGACAACGGCACTGAAGTCAGGATGAACGGAACGTTGATAACCACTCTCAACAGCGGCCAGTATTATCAGCCTGCCTATCCCAGTACCACGCCCGGGCTTATTACTTCTAATAAACCCGTTGCTGTTGCGCAGTACGCCCTTACCCAGGATTGTGCAGGCGATGGCGTAAGCGACCCCGATATGGTTATCCTGAATCCTGTAGAATACAATATTAAAAGCATTACATTATATTCTTCTACCAGGGAAGCTATCGAGGAGCAGTATATTAACATTTTCATGAAAACGAGCGCGGTTTCCAGTTTCCGTATCAATGGCAGTGCCCTTCCGGCGGCATTCAGGCCGCTGCCATCCGCACCGGAATATTCTTACCTTCAGCTTAACCTTAACAGGTATCCCAGCAACAACTTTAATTTATCTGCCCAGGAAGGCTTCAATGCAGTTGCCTACGGTTTTGGCGATCATGAGTCTTACGGATATTCGGCAGGTACCAATCTGGCTGCAAGCCAGTCTATCGCAGCCGTAAGGGTAGATACGGAAGAAGAACTTCCCAATGCCTGTACGCAGGAAGATTTTAAGTTTAAGCTGGTACTTCCCGACATTGCATCCCAGCTGTCGTGGCAGTTCGACCAGACAGAAACACCCCTTATCCAGACAATATTAAGCCCGCGGGCTCTTACCCTAAACGGCAAAACAGTATACGAATACTTCTACCCCAGGACGATGCTGTTCAATACCGCAGGGCAGCGGGATATAAAGATTATTGCAAACTACCTTAGTTCGAATCCATGTTATACCTCTGAGCAGCAAATAAACTTCGTCTTTGATGTTTACGACCCGCCTGCCGCGCTTTTTGAGGTAAATACGGAGTCCTGCCTGTCTGATAGCATTGTTTTAATTAATAAAAGCAGATCGCCCTTAGCTGAAAAGCCGCTGGTAGGCTGGTACTGGGATCTGGGAAACGGCGAGATCTCCCTTGAAGAAAACCCGCAATATAAGTATCCGCAGACAGGGAATTATACCATTAAACTGGTTGTTGATAACGGCACCGGATGCCTTAGCAACGTTTACGAAAAAAATATCGCTATCAATCCACTGCCCGTCTGCTCCTTTGTAAAATCTTCGGCGAGCTGTACCAGCAATACAGTGACGTTCAGCGAACAGAGCTCAAGCCCGGCAGGCCTGGTTTCAAAATGGATATGGGATTTCGGCGACAGCAGCACAGAGGAGCTTAATACCGGAGGAACAGTAAGTCATACATTTCCCGGCCCGGGTTCATATACTGTAAAACTAAAGGTACTGAACAGCTTTGGCTGTGAAAGCGCTGTTTATTCTGAAAGCGTCAGTGTTATTGCTCCCATACTTGACGCCGGGCCCGACCGCGTTATCCTGAGAGGCGGACAAACACCGCTGACCATACGTGCAGAAGGGAACAACCTGAGATATAAGTGGACACCGGCAACCGGACTTAACCGGGACGATGTAAAATCGCCGCTTGCTTCTCCTCTCGATGAAACCACCTATACCGTGACCATTACTTCGGAAGAAGGATGTATACTCAGCGACATGCTTACGGTGAGCATTGTAGACGAAATAACCATTCCGAATACCTTCACTCCGAACGGCGACGGGATGAATGATGTATGGACGCTTCAATACCTGGATACTTATCCTAAAAGTAATGTAACTATATTTACCCGATACGGAAATATAGTGTACAGCTCTATAGGTTATCCTGCCCCCTGGGATGGCCGGTACAATGGCGAAATCCTGGCAACAGGAACTTATTATTATGTAATAGACCCTAAAAATGGAAAAAAACCATACTCAGGTTTTGTAACCCTTATCCGCTAATGGTATGTTTGTGATTCCGGCAGCACGAAAGTCAAATTTATCATACTTGGAGGCCCGGTTTAATACAGGCCCGTTTAAGCACGGAAAACAACAGCTATTATTATCATAATGAAAAACAGAGATGGCTTGCCTTCCTTCATCAGATCCTGGAAACATTTTTATCTGCTGATAATAATCTGGCTGATATTGCTGATCGCTCTCTTTTCTGCTCTTACTATATATTACTCATGAGTTTAACCGACTGGATCGTTCTAGCCTCCACCCTGCTTCTGATCGTTGTATATGGCATCTGGAAAAGCCGGGGCAACCGCAACATGGACGGCTTTTTCCTCGGAAACCAGTCGCTCCCCTGGTATCATATCGCCCTGTCTGTTATGGCGACCCAGGCAAGCGCCATAACTTTTCTTTCTGCCCCCGGCCAGGCATATACACAGGGGATGGGATTTGTGCAGTTCTATTTCGGACTGCCGCTTGCCATGATCGTACTATGCATTTCATTTGTTCCGGTATTTCACAAGCTTAAGATCTATACGGCCTATGAATACCTGGAACAGCGCTTTGACCTTAAAACAAGAGCGTTCACAGCCTTCCTTTTTCTTCTGCAGCGCGGCCTTTCGACGGGTATATCCATTTATGCTCCATCAATCATACTCAGTACGATATTGAATATTGACATTGTATATACCACGCTCTTCATGGGCGGCCTGGTCATACTTTATACAGTTTACGGCGGCACGAAAGCTGTTTCCTATACCCAGCTTCTGCAAATGAGCATTATCTTTTCCGGGCTTTTTCTGGCCGCCCTCGTAGTTGTAAAACTGCTGCCCGCCGGTGTGGGTATTGATAAATCGCTGCAAATTGCAGGCAGCATGGACCGTATGCATATCATAGACTGGAACTTTGACTGGAATAACCGCTATAATATATGGAGCGGCATTATCGGCGGCTTTTTCCTTCAGCTTTCTTATTTCGGCACAGACCAGTCGCAGGTGGGCCGCTATCTCACGGGAAGTTCTGTTGGGCAGAGCCGCCTGGGACTTATCATGAATGGCCTGGTAAAAATACCTATGCAGTTTCTTATCCTGCTTATCGGTTGCCTCGTATTCTCTTTTTACCAGTATCATCAGCCTCCTGTATTCTTTAACAGTTATGAACTTAATAAAATAAAAACGTCGCCGCTCGCCGGAGAATTCGAAAAAATAGAACAGCGCTATCAGCTGAAATTTGAAAAGAGAAAGCAAAAGGTCGAAGCTCTTCAGAACGATGAGAAAAATCCGCAGCTCAGAAAAGCGGTTAGAACAGCAAATTCAGAAATGGAGGCGGTGAGAAATGAGGCTGTAGAACTTTTAAAGAAAAACGACGCAAAAGCCAATACCAATGATACGAATTACATCTTTCTGAGCTTTGTTACCGAATACCTGCCCCGCGGGCTCATAGGACTGTTAATCGCCATAATTTTCCTGGCATCAATGGGATCAATTGCGAGTGCTTTTAATTCACTGGCATCTACAACTTCTATCGATATCTATAAACGGCTCATCAATGCAAATGCCACCGACGGGCAATACCTGTTCTTTTCCAGATGGATCACTGTATTCTGGGGCGTAATCAGCCTGGCAATGGCATTGTATGCCGGAGAGATGGGCAACCTGATAGAAGCGGTCAATATCCTTGGATCGTTATTTTACGGAACTATACTGGGCATTTTTGTCGTTGCTTTTTATTTAAAAAAGATACAGGGCAATGCCGTTTTTATCGCCGCCGTAATTTCAGAGATATTGGTCTTCGCTGCCTGGTTTGCCGATATTATGGCATATCTCTGGCTGAATGTATTGGGATGCGTGCTTGTTGTAGTTATCGCTTTAATAACCGGGAAGCTGTTGCCTCCCGGAAAAAACAGCTAAGCGGCTGTTCCCTGTTTCCTTACATACAGTTCATCAACCAGCACAATGGTTACTGCAAGAACGGGGGTGGCTAGAATAATGCCCAGTCCGCCACTAACAGCCCCCATTACCACCTGGCTTATAATGATCATGGCAGGCGGAATATTGATCATCCTGTTAAGAAGCATCGGTGTTATAAAATTACTTTCAATAAGCTGTATGAGCAGATAAAGAGCCACAACGATCAGGGCGATATTCGTACCGTCAAGCAGTCCCATCATGGCTGCAGGAAGCATGGCTATAAGCGGTCCGAAATTGGGTATAAAGTTCATTATTCCGGCAATCAGAGCCAAAGCTAAAGACAGCCTCACCCCTGCTACCGTAAGACCGATAAATGATAGTATTCCCACTATCAGCATAGCCGCAAGCATCCCCTTGAGCCAGCCCTTAAGCACAGTGCTCAGACGCGTTATCACACGCTGTGCATCTTCTTTTCCCCCCGGCGGCACCAGTTTTATTATTCCGTTTAAATATATGCCCGGGTTCATGGTAAAAAACATCCCGATAAAAAGAATAATATAAGCATCGCCGATTACGCCGAAACTGGTCCGGAAAAGCTGCTGAAAGGAATTAACCAGCTTTTGAGTATTGTCGCCCGACAAATAGACGAGCACCTTACGTCCGATATCGGTATGGCTGAGCCTCTCCTCTGCTTCCATTACAATAGCCGGGAGTTCTTTATTTAATTCAACCATCTGCGCCTGGATCTTCGATCCCATAAACCACAGCAGTACACCCAGTATCGCAAAGGTTCCTGCCACAGAGATCAGCATACAGACCCAGCGCTTCATCTGGGTATTCCTCTCGATAACATCGCCTAAGCCATGGAAGTAAACGGCAATGAGGGAACCTGCCAGGATCATCAGCAGTACGTTAAAAGCTCCCTTAATTATAAATATGACAATGGTCGCAAGAGCGATGATGCCAGCGGCGACCCATACTTTTTTCGCAAAATCGCGGAGATCGCCCTTTTTCTGATTATCTTGATCCATGCCAGGCTGAAAACGAAATGAAATTATAGCTGCCCATTGTTATATCTTATTAGTTTGTCTTTTCAGTTCGTCCTCATTAGTAAGATCGAGTCTTAAAGGGGTTATAGAAACAAGATCCTGTTCCACTGCCCAGCGGTCAGTACCTTCTTCTGCCGGTTCAAGCGGTGTTACTGTAAACCAGTAGTGTTTTCTTCCCATCGGATCCGTACCCGGCACTATGGTACCATCGTACAGACGTACAGATTGCCTGGTCCAGCTTATTCCTGTAGGATTCTCAGGAAAGTTAACATTATAAAGCGCCAGGGTATTTTCCTTAAGCAGCATTTCCAGGGTTTGTTCGACGTAAGGAGCCAGGCGTTTAAAATCCGGCTCGGTCTTTCCTACCGGGGTGCTCAGCGCAATACCCCTGATGCCAAATAATACCGCCTGTTTGGCAGCGGCCAGCGTGCCTGAATGCCACATGGAATTACCCAGGTTAGGCCCCATATTGATACCAGACAATACCACATCGGTATTCGTCCAGAGATGAGTTCCCAGCGCCACGCAATCGGCCGGAGTTCCGTTTACACGGTAAGCCTCGATTCCCTCAAACTCTATGGGCGATTTTTTATAACTCAGCGGCCGCGAATGGGTAACCGCATGCCCCATTGAAGATTGTTCAACATCGGGCGCTACTACTCTTACTTCGCCAAAACGGCCTGCAATCTCCGCCAGGGCTGCTATGCCCGGACTGTATATACCATCGTCGTTTGTTATCAGGATTCTCATAAACTATTTATTTTATATAAGCCAACTAAATAACGCTTACCCTGTTTTAAAGTTTAGTTAAAAAAATAAACTGATGCAATTAGCAAAACTATTACATAATCCGGGCGCAGGAGATGAAGCATATAACGAACAAGAGATCAGCGCATTGGTCGAAGAGGGAGGTTTTAAATACAGCTATTCTTCAGTTAAAGAAGAAAATTGGAAGGATATAGATCAGGAGGCCGATCTGATTATTCTGAGCGGCGGCGACGGAACCATAAGAAAGGTTGCCAAGTTCCTGCTGGATAGTGAGCAGAACAAGAAGTTCCCCATAGCATTACTTCCTGCAGGCACGGCAAACAATATTGCAAAAACGCTGAACATCAATGGATCAGATAAAGAGATCATAAGCAGCTGGCATAAAAAAAACCTTAAAGCGTTCGATGTAGGCGAAATTTATGATGTACCCGGTGTTAAGTTTTTCCTGGAAAGTTTCGGATGCGGCGTATTCCCCATCCTGATGAATGAAATGAAAAAGCAGGATGAAAAAGAACTCGATACTCCCGAAAAGAAATTAAAGATGGCGGTAAAACTGCTGCATGAAATTATTCAGTCTTACGAGCCCCAATTCTGCCATATAGAAATTGACGGCACCGATCATTCCGGAAAGTTCCTGCTCGTGGAAGTTATGAACACACGCTCAATAGGCCCCAATCTGGTCTTATCCCCGCATGCAGATCCGGGCGACGGAGAGTTTGAAGTAGTACTTATACCTGAAAGTCAGAAAGAGAAATTTTCAGAGTATATAGAGAGCCTGATCAAAGAATCTGAAGAACCCTTTATGTTCGACGTCTGTAAAGCCAAAAATATTACGATCAAATCTAATAAGGCATTAACCCATGTAGACGACGAAGTTATTGAAGAACATCCGCCGGGACATATAAGAATAGAACTGAAGGAAGGCCTGCTCGATTTTTTCATCCAGCAAGAGATATAAGAATAGAATTAAAGGAAGGCCTGCCCGATTTTTTTATCCAGTAAGAATTATAAAAAAGAATTAAAGGAAGGCCTGCAGACCGGAAATAACAATACCAGCCTAAACGTTTCCCCAGCCATGACTCAGCACATCTGCCAGGTGCATGGTTTTTAAAGGAATATCGTTCTTATCGATATAACCCTGAAGGTGCAGCAGACAGGAGGCATCCGTAGATATAATATATTCGGCATCCATGGCCAGAGCATTATCGACCTTCTGCTGTGCCATAGCGCTGGAGATACTGTTAAACTTAACGGAGAATGTGCCGCCGAAACCGCAGCAGGTATCGGTGTCTTTCATCTCCACAAGCTCGAGCCCGTGCACTTTAGATAAAAGAGCACGTGGTTCGTCTTTGATCTTACATTCCCTTAAACCGGCACAAGAATCGTGGTATACAGCACGCCCTTCAAGCTCCGCTCCGAAATAATCTTTCTTCAGCACATTGATCAGAAAATCAGAAAGCTCAAAAATGTTGCTTTGAATAGAACGGCATTTATTATGCACTGCAGTATTTGTAAATAGATCGCTGTAGTAATTCTTTACCATACCGGTACAAGAAGCCGAGGGAGAAACTATATAAGTATTTTCAGAAAAATCATCAAGGAATTTATACCCGACAGCTTTTGCCTCATCCCAGTAGCCCGCATTAAATGAAGGCTGTCCGCAGCAGGTCTGATCGGGATTATATTTAACCCTGCATCCGGCTTTTTCCAGTAACTTAACCGTATTAAAAGCAGTTTCGGGGTATAACTGGTCAATAAAGCAGGGAATAAACAGTTCAACAGTCATAATCAGGCCAAAGGTAAAATCAGAAGTTAAAAGCACCTAATCTATTTCATATTTTTTCACATCAGGCCTGGTGCGAAGTACTGCGAACAGCATGATCAGGCCGATGATGAAGAAAATACTTAAACCCAGCGGGGAATTCCGGATGTTGGAGCGCTCTTCTATAAAAGCAAAGGCTGCAAGCCCGATTACAATAGCTACCTTTTCGGTAACGTCGTAAAAGCTGAAAAAAGATGCGGTATCAGGCGTATTTTCAGGTAAGAACTTTGAATAAGTAGAACGGGATAACGATTGTATTCCTCCCATGATAAGCCCTACTACGGCAGCCAGTATATAAAACTCATTTTCGCTTGAAACAAAATATGCGGCACCGCAAACCACTATCCAGATAAATACCACAAATATGAGCACCCTGATGTTCCCCACCTTTTTTGCCAGCGCAGACATTAGGTAGGCGCCGGCAATGGCGACAAGCTGGATAATGAGAATAGTTGCAATAAGTGTCGGGGTTCCCAGGTGTAATACCTTTTCGCCAAAACTGGCCGCTACCAGCATAATGGTCTGCACCCCCACCGAATAAAAGAAAAAGGCCAGGAGAAAACGCTTCAGCATTTTCGCACCTTTTAGCTGCCGCCATACATTAATAAGCTCCTGGTAACCGCTGTGAATTGCTTTCTTATTCAGCTTTTCGTGGTTCGGACTTCCAGCGGGAAGATTTTTGAACGGGATCTGCGCAAAACCTATCCACCACAGGCCGGTGAGCAGGAACGATAACCTCGCCGGAAAAGATCCGTCGGTAATGCCGAAAAGCTCTGGTTTCAATACAAAAACAAAACAGATGATTTGTAACAATACGCTTCCTACATAACCGTAAGCGAATCCCTGCGCACTCACCCGGTCCTGCTCTTCGGCGGTAGCCAGCTCCGGAAGGTAAGAATTGCTGAACATGACGCCGCCTATATATCCCATAGCTGCAATGGCGAAACAGATTATACCCAGTTCAAGCGTATCAAGCTTAAAAAAATATAGCGCTGCACATGCCAGGCCACCTATATAGGTAAACAGCTTCATAAATACCTTTTTGTTGCCCCGGAAATCTGCCATAGACGATAACAGAGGCAGCAGGATAGCCATAATCAGATAGGCTACAGAAAGCGCGTAGCTTGACAAAGCGGTGTTTACGAACTGATGCCCAAAGAAGGAAACTTTATCCCCGTGCTCTTTTGTAGTCGTTATAATAGTATAATATGCCGGAAAAATAGTCGAAGTGATAACCAGGTTATAGGCTGAATTCGCCCAATCGAACATAGCCCAGGAGCGGATAGTCTTTTTATCGTTTTTTATATGTTGCATGACTAACCGAAAGTAAATAAAAAAAACATCCGTGTAAAATTTATACCAATGTGCCATACTCATACCCTCTTAAGAAATGATATTCGCTTTAGCGCTTATATCACTAAACAAAAGGATTTTCCAAGCTGTTAAACTTTCTTAATTCAGCATAATATGAAAAGCTTTTTAACATTATTCCTGGGCCTCAGTATACTTAGCAGCTGCAGCCGTCCGGCTAAAGAACTGGGCTCTGTAAAGATAGGCATGACCAAAACAGAGGTGAGTGCCGTAATCGGCGAACCCAAAAAGAAAAACGTAATCAACGAAACCGAAATCTGGGACTATCCCGACTCAAGCCGTACTGTAGTGTTCAGAATGGATACCGTTTATTCAATTATGACTTCGGCACGTGCCAGGCTCGATTCAGTAAATACCTGGCTCGACAGCACCAACCAGAAGGTCAAAAAACAATTCGGAAAGGCAGGCGATAAACTGGAAGATGCAGCAGAGAAAATTCAGAGAGGCGTATCTAAAGACAGTATTAACTAAAAACAAGATGGCAATAAGCTCGATAAACCCGGTAAACGGTAATTTAATAAAAACTTACCATCAGCACAGTTTAGAGACTGTAGATGAAAAGATTAAACAGACTCATGCAGCCTGGCTAAAATGGAAAGACACTTCCCTGGAGGAACGTGCGCAACATCTTCTGTCTGCCGCAAAAGTATTGCGGAACAGGAAGCAGGAACTGGCAAAACTGATGGCGGCAGAGATGGGAAAACCATTAAAAGACGGCGAAGGCGAGATAGAAAAATGTGCAGTATGCTGTGAGTATTATGCTAAAAACGGAGCCGGCTTTTTATCGCCCGAATTTATCGGGACCGAGGCAAGTAAGAGTTATGTTACCTTTATTCCCCTTGGTGTGATATTAGCCGTAATGCCCTGGAATTTCCCCTTCTGGCAAGCTTTCCGTTTCATCATTCCCGGCCTTCTGGCGGGCAACTGCGGAGTTCTCAAACACTCATCGAACGTAGGAGGCTGTGCGCTGGCCATCGAAGAAATCATCAGAGATGCCGGATTTCCTGAGCATGTATTTCAAACACTTATGATAGACAGTAAAACTGTAGATAAAGTAATTGAAAACACTTTAATAAAAGCAGTTACTCTTACCGGAAGTACTAAAGCCGGGATGCATGTTGCTCAAAAAGCGGCATCCCTGGTAAAGAAAGCTGTACTGGAGCTTGGGGGAAGCGACCCTTATATTATTCTCGCTGATGCCGACCTGGCACTGGCCGCCAAAACCTGCGCAGCGAGCAGGCTTATTAACGCCGGACAAAGCTGCATTGCTGCAAAGCGGTTCATCGTAGTCAGCGAGGTGGAAGAAGAGTTTGTAAATCTCTTTAAAAAAGAAATGCAGGCAGCAGTTATGGGCGACCCGCTGGATGCCAAAAGTACGATCGGCCCGCAGGCCAGGGCCGACCTCAGAGACGAACTTCACGCCCAGGTGCTGGACAGCGTTAAGATGGGAGCCCGCTGTATTCTGGGAGGAGAAGTACCTGAGGGCAATAATGCATTCTATCCGCCTACCATATTAACCAATGTAAAAAAGGGTATGCCCGCATATGACGATGAGCTCTTTGGGCCTGTGGCATCGGTGATTACTGCCGCAGATGAAAATGAAGCGATTGAGATTGCAAACGACACGATTTACGGTCTCGGTGCCTGTGTTTTCAGTAATGATATTTCAAAAGCAGAAGACATCGCGGCAAACCGCCTCAATGCCGGAAACTGTTTTGTTAACGAACTGGTAAAATCTGACCCGAGATTACCTTTTGGCGGCGTAAACCAGTCGGGTTTCGGACGCGAACTTGGCTCTTTCGGCATAAGGGAGTTTGTTAATATAAAAACTGTCTACATTAAATAGAATATAAACAATTTATTTATGTAATAATATATAAAATACTGATTTGCAATATTAATTAACTATAGATTAATACCGATTATTAAATTCATAACAGTATAAGCAGGGTTGATTATCAGGGCTGGGACCTCATCTTTTTATCTATCGGCTCCAGGGGTTTGCAATTCCGGAAAAAAGCAGCCGGACCTCTCCCGGCTGTTCAACATTTTACAAGCAACTGACCCGCCTCTATAGAACATGACTCTGAAAAGGCTATCTTTGCACCTTATTATGAGTAGGCACGGAAGAATTTTAGTGGCAATGAGTGGTGGAGTCGACAGCTCCGTTGCATCGGTTATGTTACATGAGCAAGGTTATGAAGTTATTGGCCTTACAATGAAAACCTGGGATTATGCGTCATCCGGAAGTTCTTCTAAAGAAACGGGATGCTGCAGTCTTGATTCTATCAATGATGCCAGGGCGCTTGCTGTGTCTTACGGCTTTCCCCACTATATTCTTGATATCAGGAATGAATTTGGCGATTTTGTAATAGACAATTTCGTCGACGAATACCTGGCAGGCCGCACGCCTAATCCCTGTGTTCTGTGTAATACGCATATCAAATGGGAAGCTTTACTTAAACGTGCCGATAAGCTTGACTGTGAATTTATTGCTACCGGTCACTATGCTAATATCCGGCTTCAGGACAACGGTCGTTATGTAATTTCAAAAGGAAAAGACGAAAACAAAGACCAGTCTTATGTTTTATGGGGAGTATCGCAAAAGAACCTTGCCCGCACCCGCTTCCCTCTGGGCAGTTTTACCAAGGCAGAAATAAGGCAGATGGCATTGGACATGGGCCAGACAGAACTTGCTAAAAAAAGCGAGAGCTACGAAATATGTTTTGTTCCCGATAACGACTATCGCTCGTTCCTGCGCCACCGTGTAGATGGGCTTGACGATAAAGTTTCCGGAGGCAACTTCATCCTTACAGACGGAACTGTTGTAGGCCAGCATCAGGGCTACCCCTTTTATACAATAGGGCAGCGGAAAGGGCTGGGGATGGCCTTCGGCCAGCCTATGTTCGTTACTGAGATCATGCCGGAAAGTAATACCGTAGTCCTGGGAACACAGGATGAACTTAAACGATCCACAGCTTTAGTTCGGGGCATCAATCTGGTTAAGTACGAGAACATTAACGAGCCCATGGAAGCGATAACCAATATCCGCTATAAAGATTCCGGGGCAAGCAGCACTATTGTACAGCAGGGCGACATTATGAAAGTGGATTTCATGCACCAGGTTACCGGTATTGCACCGGGGCAGTCGGCTGTGTTCTACGAAGGGAATGACCTTCTTGGCGGTGGTTTTTTGCTGTAAAGGCATCTTACCCCGCCTCGCTTTTTAACACCCGGTTATTTGGGCCTGTGGACAGCTATTCGTCAACCACTTATTTTTGTAAATAACCTCAAACCCGTAGACCAGTTAAACGATGTATTCACGAAGTCGTTCCTTTCGCTCAAAACCGTCATAAGCTTATCAACATTTTCATGATGCCCTTCAGGCCAGTTAGGTTGTGGTAACAAGTCATCTATAAGATAATAACCTCCTGGTTTTACAAGAGATAAGGTTTCGTCTAACATTTCGAATTTCCCGGGCCATGCATCTGCAAATATTAAATCAAACTGTTCTCCGGCATACGAGCTCAGCCATTCGTTACCGTCAGCACAGATGAAAGAGACCCTTGGATCGTTATCAAATACATATCTGGCAATTTTCTGATAAGAGGCTTCGTTGTCTATGCTCGTTATTTTCGAGTTTGCATCGGCCCCTTCCGCCATCCATGTTAATGACAATCCGGTACCCGTCCCGATTTCAAGGAAGTTTCCACCAGGTTTAGATGCCACAAGACTTCGCAGGAAGCTGCCTGTTTTAAGATCTGATGGCATACTGAAATTTATAGCCTTACTTTCATCACTTATCTGCTGATAAGTTCTGGGGATACTAATTGTATTGTCCTGGAACATAGCGGTTATTTATAATACTTCAATGATAAAGAAAAGGGGTGTATATAGCAGAAATAAAATTATAATATGTTATATTAATCGATGCAACCGCTTATCCCGCTGTATCCGCATTGCAATGCGGATGATAAAATATCGTAAATAAAAATCAAGACAGACTTTCAGATCAGAGCTTAAATTAGGCCTTTACCCTATCGTTACCCATAAAGCTCCCATCCCTCACCCATACTGATACAGTACTGCTTCAGATCTCCTTCTGATCTGATTGCGATAGTGATGCACTTTTGCAGAAGGATTAAGCATAACTTAAGCATGCAACCCGGCAGCAGTGAAGCAACATCCCGGGTGAGGGCTGGGCCGGGGTAGAACCAAAATACGATGATTACAAGGGTAACAGTGAACAGTAAATTGCAAAGAGCAGCCGGTAGTGCCTGATTTTGACAGCATCAGAGAAATTTCCTGCCTGTAAGATGGTAAAACGAGGCAGGATTGAACATCTCACTGCCTGCTTCAGGTTATGCCGGGAACGTCTCAAAATATTCTTTATACATTTCTTCAGCCCTTAAAGCGCCCTGATCTACAGTAAAAACCACGTTTTTTCCATTAAATAACCCCACCTGTTAAATAAATGAATTTTGCATTAGTTCTATTAATGCCTTTATTTGCAGAAAAACAAGTTTTTTGATGGCAAAAAATCTACTTATTGTTGAGTCTCCTGCAAAAGCAAAAACCATAGAAGGATATCTTGGAAAAGATTTCCTTGTTAAGTCAAGCTATGGACATATCCGCGATCTGGTAAAAACAGATGATGCGATAGATGTCAATAATAATTTCATCCAGAAGTATGAGGTTCCTGCAGATAAGAAAGCTGTGGTAAGCGAACTAAAGAAACTGGCGAAAGAAGCTGAAATGGTTTGGCTTGCATCGGACGAGGACCGGGAGGGAGAAGCCATATCATGGCATCTTTTTGAAACGCTCGGACTTAAAGACGATAAGACAAAACGCATAGTTTTCCATGAAATTACCAAACCTGCTATATTAAAGGCGATAGATAATCCCCGCAAGATAGACTATAACCTCGTGAATGCCCAGCAGGCGCGCAGGGTGCTCGACAGGCTTGTAGGCTTCGAACTCTCTCCTGTACTATGGCGAAAGGTAAAACCTTCTCTTTCTGCGGGTAGAGTTCAGTCTGTTGCAGTAAGACTTATAGTTGAACGGGAACGTGAGATCAATAAATTCAAGGCCACTGCAGCTTATAAAGTTACCGCTATATTTTCAACAGGAAAACAGAAGGAACTTTTCCGGGCAGAGCTGCCTGAGCGTTTCCAGGAAGAAAAGGAGGCAACAGCGTTCCTGGCCGACTGCAAAGCGGCACTATATGCCATCACCAGCCTCGAAACCAGGCCAACGAAACGCAGTCCGGCCCCTCCTTTTACTACTTCAACCCTGCAACAGGAAGCAAGCCGTAAGCTGGGATATTCGGTATCGCGCACCATGTCTATCGCTCAAAAGCTTTACGAGCACGGACTGATCACTTATATGCGTACCGATTCTGTCAACTTATCAGACACGGCGTTAGACGCAGCCAGCAAAGAGATCCATTCATCATACGGTGAAAAATACCACCAGCACAGAAAGTTCAAAACAAAATCAGCAGGCGCACAGGAAGCTCACGAAGCCATCCGCCCTACTTATTTTGAACAGCATAGCATCGACGGCGACAACTCTGAAAAGAGGCTTTATGAACTGATCTGGAAGCGTGCTATAGCATCGCAGATGAGCGAAGCCCAGTTTGAAAAAACGACGGCGAAGATCAGCATATCCACCCGCACTGAGCTGTTCACAGCGAACGGAGAAGTTATGAAGTTCGACGGTTTTCTGAAAGTGTATATGGAATCCACAGACGAAGACCAGGAAGCTTCCATCGACGAAGATAACAACAATGCCATCCTTCCGCCGCTGTTCAAGGGCCAGGAGCTGCAGATGCAGGAAATAAAAGCAACAGAACGCTTCAGCCGCCCTCCTGCCAGGTATACGGAAGCGAGCCTGGTGAAAAAGCTGGAAGAACTCGGTATCGGCCGTCCGTCGACCTACGCTCCTACGATATCCACTGTGCAGAACCGCGGATACGTGGTAAAGGAAGACCGGGAAGGCAAATCGAGATCGTTTAATATACTTAGTATTAAACCCGGTGACGCTGATGTAAAAAAAGAAACTAAAACGGAGATCACCGGTGCCGAGAAGTCCAAGCTCTTCCCTACTGATATAGGTGCGGTGGTCAATGATTTCCTGATCCAGTATTTTCATGATATCGTAGATTATCATTTTACCGCTGGTGTCGAAAAACAATTTGATGAGATAGCCCACGGACTGAAAGAGTGGACGGAGATGATCCAGAAGTTCTACAGCCCATTTCATAAGGAAGTCGAAACGACCATCCAGACGGCAGAAAAGGCAAGAGGTGAACGCGACCTTGGAGTAGATCCGGAAAGCGGGAAGAAGATATCCGTCAGGATAGGAAGATTCGGGCCTTTCGTACAGATCGGTGAAAATGCAGAAGCAGAAGGCGATGAAAAGCCACGGTATGCAAGTCTTCGCTCGGGGCAGATGATCGAAACTATTACTATCGAGGAAGCTCTTGAACTGTTTAAGCTGCCTAAAAAGGTTGGAGTTTACGAAGACAAGGATATGTCTGTAGCGATAGGCCGCTTTGGCCCGTATATACGCCATAACAGTGCGTTTTACTCGCTTCCTAAGGACGTTGATCCGCATAGCGTTACCGAAGAGACTGCCATCAGCATCATCGAGGAAAAACGTAAAAAAGACTCCGAGAAGCTGATAAAAGCGTTTGATGAAGATCCCGCGGTTAAAATATTAAATGGCCGCTGGGGGCCGTATATAGAATTCGGAAAGCAGAATATAAAAATACCCAAAGGTAAGGAAGCTAAAGATCTGACCTTTGAAGAAGTTAAAGCACTCGCCGCAGCTGCGGATAAGGAGCCTAAAAAAACAGGCAGAAAATTCGCCAGGAAAAAGTAAGACGAAGGCTTGCATACATACCGGCTGTTTGGTTTAACCAGCCGGTATGTTCTGAAAATATAAAATAATGAAAAAGGACCTTCCAGAAAATATCGTCGAAGATATTGCCATAGCGGTGGTTCTGGAGAGTGAGACTCCCCAGTCTAAAGTTTGGAACGTATATCTTATAAATTTAAAAGATCATCCCATCGAAACCGTATTGGTAGCTTCCAAAGGTTATGGCGTTAAAGATGGCAAAGATGTAAAAACATCTATTTTAAGGCATTCAATAGGCAATGTTGACGGCAGAGACTACGCAAAGGTCGAGGCTATTGACGAACAGGTTTTTGGCCTTACCAATGAATACTGGCTAAGCTATTATATCAACGGCCAGATCTACGACAAAAAATTTATCTTCCTTCCTGAGAGTATTGTTGATCTGAATCTTATCCGGGTGCCTGTTGTGAACAAGCCGGGCGTAATGATCGGATAGGAAAATTTCTTTTCTGATAAAATCTTGCTACTTTCAGGGGCAAATTATCCACCTATGGCTCCAGCAACACCGGCCTTTTTTAAAAATGGCAAAAACCTTATTATACTTCTTCTATTTTCTCTTGCTGCAGCAGCGGTTATTATTCACCGGCAGAGGGCAGCTGTCGAAAAGCAGGAAAACTACGAACTTTTCAGCGCTTATGTCGAGAGTTACACTACCGGCGTCATTTCCAGGCAAAGTATGGTGCGTGTGCGCCTGGCAGCAGATGTACCCACGGTACATACTGCGGGAGAACCGGTCAATAAAGAACTGTTTAGCTTTTCTCCGGAAGTAAAAGGCAAGGCATTCTGGGTCGATTCCCGCACAATCGAATTCAGGCCCGACGAGGGATTCAGCGCAGACCAGCAATACGCAGCCTCTCTCAAACTGAGAGATATTATTGAAATACCTGATGAACTTGGCGAATTTAACTTTGACTTCGTTACGATAAAACCCGATTTTTCCCTGGAGATACTGGGTTTGAGAGCTGCATCAGCAGCTTCTCTCGAAAAAATGAAACTGTCGGGCACTATCATTACTGCCGATGTTGAAGATCCGGCTGCTATTGAAAAGCTGATCACAGCAGAGTATGACAATGACATCCGCATCACCTGGGAGCATCGTACAGAGACCAGGACCCATACTTTTACGGTTGAAAATATAAAACGG
>Ga0265780_10000831_pt1 | contig 45974 bp, 47 predicted proteins | sample P1T30metagenome_FD_192432 | JGI IMG/M metagenome (GOLD analysis project Ga0265780, IMG submission 192432) | Plant litter microbial communities from East Loma Ridge, Irvine, California - P1 T30 | ecosystem: Environmental > Terrestrial > Plant litter > Unclassified | place: USA: California... | reverse complement strand
GTCTTTTGCGAAGGTGTCGGGCTGAGGCTGTTTGCTCTGTGAATTTCCAAAAACAAAAAGGAAAATAAATAAAATTGAAAAATGAATCTTCATCAGGTAAAATTTGATGCTAATTTAGATAAAAAAATGTTGTTATATTTTACTAATAAATACACAATTCAGGATGATGTAATGGGAATTTGATGATTGAAATAAAAAAACACTATTTTGCGTATTATTTTAAATTTTTATGAGAAAAATTGTAACATTCTTTATCATATTTTTATCAGTGATTACCAATGCTCAGACCCGGGTCAATTATATTTTGCAAATTTCATATCCCGACAAAACTGAAAAGGAATTCAGTATGAATTTAGATATTCAGGATGATTTGGTTTCTTTTTACGAAGTGGAATTGTTAAAAGGAATGGTTAAAGCATCAAAATCAAATCAATTACTTTTTCATCATCCAAAAACAAAAGAAAGCGAATTAATAGTTTTTACTTTCGAAACTCAACCTTTCAAAATACAGTCTACCGATAAAATAAATTGGGAATTGATTAATGAATTTAGATATGTTAATCAATATAAACTCCAAAAAGCGACGGCCAGTTTTGGTGAAAGACAATGGACCGCATGGTTTTGCCCGGAAATCAATATTATGGAAGGTCCGTATAAATTCAGAGATCTGCCCGGATTAATCTTTGAAATTACAGACAGCGACAATATTTTTGTTTACACACTTACAGGAATTGGAAAATTTAAAAAGGATACGAAAAACCTGATTTTCGATTTAAATAAAACGCAGGATATCAGTTGGGAAAAGTATAATAAATTAATGACTGATTTCTTTGATAACCCATTTTTGAAACAGAGAACACAATTGTCAAATGGCATTGAACTTAACGTAGATGATAAAGATATTAAAGTTCAGGATCTAAATAAAATGACTTCTGATTTTCAGAAAACTTTAAAAATGACCTTTCCTCCGGCAGTTGAACTTGACCATTTTTCCTTTTATAAATATAAGATTCTACAATAGATTAATTATTCCAAACAACCGGAAAAGTACTTTTCCGGTTGTTTGGACATATTGGTAATACTATTTATTTCATTTTCTTCCCTGCAAATTTATTCAGTTTCATTGTCAGAGAAAACATTACATAACGTTTCAGGATAAGATCATCGCGATCTTCGAAATAAGCATTTGAAATTGTTCTTCTTATACTTTGATTTTGATTTAAAACATCATACACTTTCACCTTTGCCGTCAGTTGCTTATTAAAAAATGAATATCCGACACTTGTATTCCAGAAATAAAAATCTCTTTTAAAGCCGGGAGCAATATTGGAATTGGTATTATATTCAAAATCATTTCCTATTACTAATCTGCTCTGCAGAACATAATTAGTAAGCTCCATTTTTAAAGTCTGGTAGCTCGTGTTGACCTCATCAATGCTGTAATTCTTATATTTTGATAAATTATATCCTAATGAATAAGAGGGTTTTATGGTGAACTTATCTTTTATTTCATAGGTGAAATTCAATCCCGGGTTTAAAGTGAAATAATTACTTGTATATTCCTGGCCGTTGATAAATCCTTTGTTTAATGCATAAGTCATATTAAACCTGGGACTGATGGTAAATTTATTTTCTTTCCATTTAAAAGTTTTGCTGAAACTTCCCCCGAAATTGAAATTCTTATTTCCGCTGATATTCGCGTAGGTTACATGCTGTTTTCCATCTTCATCATAAAATGAATAATTGGTAATGTCATTATTGTGATAGGTAAACCCGATGTTTACATAATAATTAATGTTTTTTACGATATTAAAGTTATTAAAATAAAGGTACGTCATATTGCTCCAGGCATTTTTAAGATCCGGATTTCCCTGGAAAGTAATTAAAGGATTGGAGAAATCCACGTAAGGTGTAAGCTGTTCCGCTGTAGGAATTGTGTAATTGGAAAAATTATACAAATTCAGGCTCATGTTTTGCGAAAAATGGTACTGGGCTCCCAGGTTATATTTGGGGAGCACAAAGTTCTTCTGAAGATTATAATTCTGAGCATTGTAAACAGAATTTACATTCATATCAGAAAATTCCGCACCTACAGATCCCCAGGCATTGATTTTCTTTTTATTGATTTCAAAAGATAATTCCGGAGCAAACTGATTGATTTTCTGGTTCATTCCGTTGGATAAAAGTGTATTGTAATCCGAATAATCCCCTGAACTTTCATTAAAATCATTCACATCTCTCAGGTTGTTGAATAACTGTGAATTATATTCCAGTTCCAGGCTTATATTTATAGAATCCGAAATAGGTTCGGTATAGCCTACGCGGAAACGGTAATTGGAATTCTGCTCTTTTTTCTTCAACAGCTGATTCCTGTTGTCATTTAGGCCAATATTCTGATAGAAGGTTGTTTGTGATCTGTTCAGATTATTATTTTTAGATTCAGAAATAGTTCCGTTCATATTAGCATAGGCTACTCTTCCTTTTTTTCTGAATTTTTTAGATAAATAAATATTGGGTGTAAAAGCATTATTTTCAGAATCGGAGCTTGTATAGGAATTACTTTCATTAAGAAGTATACTATCCCTTAAAGTAGATGATTTCAGGTTGTTATAATTAAATCCTTCTGATCTGGAAAATGACGGTGAAAAATAAATACTCGTGAGAGAATCCAACCTGATCCTTGCGGCCATATCAAAATTATACTGTTTAGACTCATTTTCTCCATTATTCTCAGAATCAGTTTTCAACGTATAATCAGGCAGAAGAGTTGTACGGGATACTTTGGATTTTGTTTCAAGATTATTGTCGATATGGATTAAGCTTATATTTTCCAGATCTGCATCTTTCCCGAATTTATCACTGTAATTTAAGCCGATAGTAGTAGACCGCTGAATTCCTTTATTGTTGCCTCCCTGTATATAATACGTTGAATTTCCACTTTTTACGACAGAAGATCCCTGCATCAGCCATGAGTTTCTTCCCCGTCCCATGCTGTCAAAAATTTCGTCATTTGAAAATCCCTGTGAATTGATATTGTTTGATGATGCCAGTATGCTGATTTTGGTGTCATTCTTAAAGTAGCTAAACAGCCCGCTCCCTTCATATCGCTTATCCGATCCGTAGCCTAAGGTAAGCCTTGAAATAAGGCCTTTGTTTTTCTTTTCGTCAATATTAAAATTAATTGTGGCATTGTTTGATTTTGAAGTTTTTCCCGTCAATTCTTCCTCTTTGGTTTTTGTGGTTGTAAACTGGATGTTTTTTATAATGTCAGCCGGAAGATTTTGCAATGCAATTTTGCCGTCTTTGTCGAAGAACGGTTTTCCGTTGATCATGATCTGGTCAACTTCTTTTCCATTGACCGTAATTTTTCCTTCATTGCTGATCTCAACTCCCGGAATCTGCTTTAACAACTCTTCAATTTTACTGTCAGGACGAACTTTTATAGATGAAGCATTGAATTCAATGGTATCTTTTTTTATTTTCACGGGTGAAACCGTAATTTTTACTTCTTCAATATCGGTAATGGAATTTTTTTCAAGCTCAATTGTTCCCAATGAAAATGATTTATCAATTTTTTCAAAATTTTTAGAATAGGAAATTAATTTGTCAGCATCTACTTTCAGAATAGTAGGCTCATTTAATTCATCTGTCTTTAAAGAAAATTTACCATCTCTGTTTGTAGCAGTGTAATTGACGATGGATGAATCTTTTTGTTTGAGGAGATAAACCGTTGCATTTTCAAGTGGCTTTTTTTCAAAGCTGAAAACTTGGCCTTCAATATTTAATTTTTGAGCATTCAGAAGTATGAAATTGAACGCGAATAGCAGCAATAATAGTTTTCTCATTACATTTAGGTTATTAGAGCCGCAAAATTATAAAAAAAATATCCCTGCAAAAGAGGTGCGGACCGTTAAATAGCGTTAATGTTTGGCATTTAATTTTAAATAGTCTGTTAAATATATTCCTGAATACAAAAAAAAGCATCCCCAAAAGGATGCTGTATATAAATAATGTAATATTTGATCTGATTAAGCCCTCAGATACCTTGAATAGGCATATCCTTCCTGGCCTTTATCGGTTTTTACTTTCCACCAGTCGTCTGAAGTCTGTTCTACCAGCGTTACGGAAGACCCTTTTTCAACTTTACCCACAACAGCGGCATCTGTAGAAGGCTCCTGTCTGATGTTCAGATTGGATTCATCGGTAGCCACGGTAAGGGCTGCACCTGCGGCAAGGCCTGAAACCTGTACGTCAATATTGATATCGGAAGCAGAATATGAAGAATCAATGGCTCCTAAGGCATTCCAGACTGCATCTTTGGCAGCCGTATTGGAAGCACTCCCTGAAACATAAAGAATCCCGTCCTGTTCCTGAACCTGAAGGTCAGAGATTCCTGCAGACTGTGCAGCAGAAACCACGCTTGAATATTTATCCTGTAATGTGCTCATGTCTGATTATTTTACGGTGTAGTTATAATTTACTTTTCCCACTTTTAAAGCATCTACCGATTCTTTTACTTTTCTTGCATCAGCAGAAGATACGTTTCCTGTAAGCGTAAGCTCACCGTTTACCGTTTCCACTTTTACTCCCGGGATATCTTTTACCGCGTCCTTCACTTTTTGCTGTACGGCAGGATCTACTGCAGACTGTGTTTCAACCGGTGCAGGCATGGCAGCAGCAGCTGGAGCAACAGTAGCCATATCATGAACGTCTTTAATCCCATTGATGGCTTTCAGCTGTTTGATCATAGCATCTTTTGCCTCCTGGGTTTCAAAGGTTCCGCTCAGGTGGGCTACCCCTTCTTTCACTTCTACGGAAGCACCCGGATTGGAAGTAACTACCGTAGTAGCCTGGGTCTGAAGATCAGAATCTGAAACTTTCTTTTTACAAGAAACAGAACCGAAGGATACGGCTACAGCAAGTGCAGCCATTGCGATCGTTTTTTTCATAATTGTATATTTTGTAAATGTTGTTAATACAGGTAAATGTAATAATAAAATACGTACCAAATAAATAAAAACAAAATTTATCTTTACAAAATTGATTATAAGAGTATAAAAATCAGTTCTTTAATTTTAAATTAGCTTTTTGATGAAAATGTGATTCATCAGCTTTAAACTAAACCCTGCGCCAATTGTAAAAATATTATATTTGCGAAACTTGAATTAACGATATGAAAGGACAGAATAAACTATTTATAGCCATTATCATCGCATTGATCCTGGGAGTAGGGATCGGCGGACTTGTACATGTGAAGTATCCGGAGAGTGCAGCGCCCTTTTCCAGCAACATAAAACTTTTAGGGACGGTTTTCATCCGCCTGGTGCAGATGATCATTGCTCCGCTTGTCTTTACCACTTTAGTTGTGGGGATTGCCAAAATGAGCGATATCAAGATGATCGGAAGGGTAGGGACGAAAGCCATGCTGTGGTTTATTTCGGCTTCCCTCATCTCTCTTTTTATCGGTCTGATCCTGGTGAACTGGCTTGAACCGGGACATGTAACCAAGCTTCCGATTCAGGATGCGGCTACTGCGGAAGAACTGCTGAAAAGCAGCAAAGGGTTTTCCATGGAAGATTTCGTAAAACACATCATTCCTAAAAGTGTTTTTGAAGCATTTGCCACCAATGAAGTGCTTCAGATTGTGGTGTTTTCCATTATGTTCGGGATTGCCCTGGCCAATCTGGGTGAAGAATATGCGCAGCCTGTGGTTAAACTGTTCGAGATTATCGCACACGGAATCCTGAAAATGGTAGGCTATATCATGTGGTTTGCACCGCTGGGGGTTTTGGGAGCCATTGCTGCCGTCGTTGCAACCAACGGTTTTGAGATCTTTAAAGTCTATGCCATTTATCTCAGGGATTTTTTCTTCGCATTGGGGATCCTTTGGCTGGTGCTTTTACTGGTAGGATATCTTATTCTCGGAAACCGTCTTTTTGAATTATTAAGAAGGATTAAAGAACCTTTACTGATCGCATTTTCTACCACCAGTTCCGAAGCTGTATTTCCGAAACTTGTTGAAGAGCTGGAAAGATTCGGGTGTAATAACAGAGTGGTGTCTTTCATTCTGCCTTTAGGATATTCTTTCAATCTGGACGGAAGTATGATGTATATGACGTTTGCCTCTATATTCATTGCCCAGATTTACGGGATTGAAATGACCATCGGGCAGCAGATCACCATGCTTCTGGTGTTGATGCTTACCTCAAAAGGGATTGCCGGAGTGCCGAGAGCCTCTTTGGTGATTATTGTGGCTACCTGCTCCATGTTCGGGATTCCGCCGGAAGGGATTGCCTTAATTTTACCGATTGACCATTTCTGTGATATGGGAAGAAGCATGACCAATGTACTTGGGAATGCACTCGCCACGTCTGCCGTTTCCAAATGGGAAGGCCAGCTGGATAACCATGGCGGAAATCTGTAATCCGGAGTATCATATTACAACTGTCATAGTAATTAATGACTACGGAAAAATGAACTTAGAACAACATAAAGAAATAATTGCTGATAAAGGATATTCCGTTATCAGCAATGTTTTTTCAGGGGAAGAAATTGAAAAGATAAGTGAGGTGATCCGGAATACGGATCCGTCAAAAGATACGTTCAGGAAGTCTGAAGATCTGTTTGCCATACGGCAGTTTTTAAAAGAAATCCCGGAGGTCAGGGATCTGGTTTTCAATGATAAAATCAAAGAAATCTGTAAGGGAATTTTCGGTGAAAAATATATTGCCGTAAAAAGTATTTATTTTGACAAGCCTGAAACCTCCAACTGGTATGTTGCCTATCATCAGGACCTGACCATTTCTGTCGATAAGAAGCTTGAACTGCCGGGTTTCGGTCCCTGGACTACCAAGCAGAACCAGTTTGCTGTACATCCACCTTTAGATATTCTCGAAAATATTTTTACGATAAGAATTCATTTAGACGATACCGATGAAAATAATGGAGCTCTGAAAGTAATTCCAAAATCTCATATGAAAGGAATTTACAGACCCGAAACCATCAATTGGGATGTGGAAACAGAAAATATCTGCAACGTGGAAAAAGGCGGAGTTATGATTATGAAACCATTGCTTCTTCACGGTTCAAACCGCACGACCAACAGAAAGAGAAGAAGGGTGATCCACATTGAGTTTTCTGATAGAGAATTGCCGGAAGGGCTGAATTGGTCTGAGAGGATGCATTAAAAAATAATAAAGTTAGTCTTCATTATTATCAAGCCGAATTTAATCAGTTCTTAATGAAAATTGCTTAATTGATAATCTTTAAAATACTTTTAATAACAAAACCTCTTTCACATTGAAAGAGGTTTGTGGTTTTCTGAATATTGATTTCTATTTCACAGAAATCTCATCCACAAAAATATAAGCATCTCCGCCGGCTCCCTGATGCCATTCCGGAAGTTTCCCGAAATGATAGGCTTTTACTTTGATGTAACGGGCCTGGGTAGGCAATACTTCTGCCGGGAATTCCTTTACCTGAACAGTTTCATTTGTAGGGTCAAGCATATTGTCAATGGTTTTCAGCAGGATGAAGTCTTTTCCGTTATTGGAAGCATAATATTCCACTTTCTTCGGCATCAGGATCCATGCCCTGCTGTCCTGAAGATAAGTTGATGAAATATGGGTGATGTCCTGCGGCGATTTCATATCGATAACCGCTTCAAAGGTCTGCCCCTGATAGCCCAGCCATTCCCCTTTTCTCCAGTTGGCATCACCGTTGATCCCGTCAATCAGCGACAGTTTGCCGCTTGCCGTATATTGTGGAGTAGGTGTTGAATTGACCGTAATATCCCAATTGTTCGGCCTTCTGTTGAAATTTGCCGTTACCACTGAACTTTTTTCCCCTTTTCTCTCTGCATAGGTAGAAACCTGTGTTGTTTTTGTGATGGTGAACGGACCTTTGTAAGGCATGAACATTTTTCTCACATTGGCATCACCTTCATCCAGGGTCATGTAATAGATTTTGTCTTCAGGATTCAGGGCGGTGATCTCAACTTGTGTATTCAGGTCGAAAATCCGTGCGGCGGCAATAACAGGAGAGGCTGTCAGTTCATCATATTTAAAATCTCTGAACGTTTTTACATTTTCAAATCCAAGCTTTTTAAGTTCTTCACGACCTGTATTTTTTGTGATGGTTCTTGTGGTCCCGTCTTTCAGATGAAGTTTTACCTCATCGAAATAAGGCGTTGTGGTCTGCCATTCCGGTAATCCCGGCGTTACGGAATAAATGCCCAGCGTGCTTAAGATATACCAGGCGCTCATCTGCCCGCAGTCTTCATTTCCAATCAGCCCGTCCGGTGCATTTTTATAGTAATTATCAAGGATGTACTTGATTTTTGCATCTGTTTTTTCCGGTTTGCCTACATAGTTGTACAGATAAGCAATGTGGTGGCTCGGTTCATTTCCCTGGGCATACTGTCCGATAAGCCCGGTGATGTCTACCTGTTCTCTTCCTGTGGTAGTGTCGGGAGCAGAGAAAATAGCATCGATAAACTGTTCAAATTTTTCTTTTCCGCCATGGGCAGCAATCAGGCCCGGGATATCCTGCTGTACAGAATAAGAGTAATGCCAGGAATTTCCTTCCGTATAATTATTGTTTACCTCTCTCGGCTCGAAAGGCTCGTACCAGTTTCCGTTTTTCCTCGGCTGCATGAATCCGTTCTTCGGATTGTAGAGGTTTTTCCAGTTCTGGGAACGTTTCATGAAGTACCGGTAATCTTCCTTCTTGCCTAAAATTTTTGCCATCTGGGCGATACACCAGTCATCATACGCATATTCCACTGTTTTAGAAACACTTTCGTGCTCATCGTCAATGCTGATGAAGTTGTTCTGTTTGTATGCATTCAGCCCGAAAATATTAAGCATGGCGGAATTTTTGGAAGCTTCAAATGCTTTTTCGTAATCAAATCCTGTAATTCCTTTTGCCATGGCATCCGCAATAACAGATACCGAATGATAGCCGATCATACATTCCGTTTCATTGGAAGCCAGTTCCCAAACCGGGAGTTTCCCGCCCTGTTCATATTGTTTAATAAAGGTATTGATGAAACCGGCCGTTCTTTTCCTGTCAATCAGTGTCATCAGAGGGTGTGCTCCGCGGAAGGTATCCCAAAGTGAAAAAACCGAATAGTAATCAAAGTCTTTGGCCATGTAAAATTTATTGTCACGGCCCCTATATTTCCCGTCAGCATCCATATTGATGTTCGGTTGTGTAAATACATGGTACATCGCGGTATAGAAAACGGTCAGTTTATCTTTATCAGCAGATTTAACTTCAATTTTAGACAGTTCTCTGTCCCAGTCTGCAGCCGCCTGCTTCCGGATTGATTCAAAATCATTGGATTTGCCTTCTGCAAGCATATTTTTTCCTGCTCCTTCGTAACCGGTTGGGGAAATTGAAACTTTAACAAGAATCTTTTCACCCTTTTTAACCTTATTGGAAAAAGCAATTTTTACTTGAGTTCCATAAAAGACATTTCCTGGCTGCATTATTCCCCTTGGTACTGCATTTTGTAATGTATGTACTTTTGTTTCTAGCATCGGTTTTGAAAACTCAATCCTGGCGTAGATATACTGATTGGTTGCCCAGGCTTCACTTCTCCTGAAAACTTCAATGGTTTTGTCATCAATGATTCTTACTTCGCCTTCCAATAGTTTATCCCGGTGGTTGAGGTCTAAAATAATGTTGGCATTTCCGGCATTATTAAATGTATATTCATGATAGCCGACTCTTTTGGTGGTGGTCAGCCGGACATCAATATTGTTTTTATCCAATTTCACTGCATAGAATCCTGCAGCTGCTTTTTCATTTTTATGGGAAAATTTTGAAGAATATTCCTTGTTATCCAGGCTTGGGTTTCCCATGGTGGGCATCAGCATAATGTCGCCGTAATCGGAAACCCCCGTTCCGTTGAGGTGGGTATGTGAAAAACCGTAGATTACCGAATCTGAATAGTGATATCCGCTGCATCCGTCCCAGCTTCCGTCAATTCTGGTATCCGGAGAAAGCTGTACCATCCCGAACGGAACAATGGCTCCCGGAAATGTATGGCCGTGGCCGCCAGTTCCGATGAACGGATTAACATATTGTGAATAATTCTGGGCCTGTAAACAAAAGGAAGTTAAAAAGAAAAGCAGGATGAATTTTTTAGCACTCATGAATTTATTTAATGTGATTTTTACTTGATATAGATGCTGACAAATCTAACAAAATTCCATTAATTACAGCGATAAATCATTTCACTGATTAAAACGGTGAAAAGTACCCGAAAGTGTGATGAAGATCAATAAGATAAAATGAGTAGTTTTGATGTAAACTAATACAGCATACATCATGAAAAGATTAAATATTCCTATACAGCCGGTCTGCCTGTTGATTTCAGGAACCGTCATACAATAAGAGCAGAAATGCTTTTACGCAATGTTCATTCTCTATACAAATAATTACCGTTAATTTCTTTATTATGGAAATTCTTCTTTACTTTTTAGTGCTTACGGCATTGGCATTCATCGTATTTTATCTTAAAGACTGCGGGTCTTCAAAAAGGATAAAAATAATAAGACATCTGAGCAAGCCCTCTTCTTTCTATTATTTTAAGCCTCAGAAGCCGGTTAAATGGTTTGATTTTTCAGGGTTGATGACTACGTTCAGGATGGTTTCACTTTCTTCGGATATCCTTTCCGTTATTGATAAAAGGGAAGTGCAGACAGCATTGGGAAAAGATTCAGGTAATGAGCTGATCAACAATGATATTCAGGCATCACCGGATGAATTCTGGTTTGATTTTATTGCAGATACCGGTGACGGATTTGATTCTACAACCACTCTTTTCTATCATTTGAGCAGAGTATCTTATGCATATGCTCTTGAGAGCGGTCAGGCTCAAAACAGCGAGAACAAACCGGGGATTGTTCTTAAAAGAGGCTCTGTTCTTGTCATAGGAGGGGACCTGGTGTATCCTGCCGGTTCCGAAGCCAATTACCGGAACCGTTTTAAAGGCCCGTTAAGATTTGTTGCCCCGAATACCAATAAACCGGGACCTCTGCTTATTGCGACACCTGGAAATCACGACTGGTATGATGGTTTAAGTGCTTTCTTCAGGCTGATGTGCCAGCAAAAAAAGATAGGGGATTACAAAACGGTTCAGAACAGAAGTTATTTTGCCTATGTATTGAGAAAAAACGTACATCTTTTCGGGGTAGACAATCAGCTGCTGGGAGATATAGATATTCCGCAGATGTCTTTTTTTATAGATTATGTCAAGAGGATCTCGGAGAAAAATGCAAAAAACCATGTAATCCTCCTGATCGCAGAGCCGTACTGGTACAGTTATGATACCCAGGACCGTTACAAAAGAAGGCAGAGAATGGATAGCCTTGAATATATGATCCTTACTCTTACCGCAACGGTGAAAGGTATGAAAGCCTGTAATGTGGAATCTGAAATTATTTTTGAGGTAGTGGTAACAGGAGATATACATCATTATTCACATTATGCGCTGGATGAAGATAATACGGACTATGGCAAAGGAATTAAACACTTTATCACTTCGGGAGGCGGTGGCGCATTCGGGCATGTTACTGATTTCCTGAAAGAAAAGATTACCATACCGCTGCTTCAGGATTCAACTGCAGAAGGACGGTATCATCTGAACGGTTTTTATCCTTCAATGCAGAAATCAAGAGCGAAGACATGGTGGAGCATTATTTTCTTTATTATTAACTATGAGTTTACTGCATTAATGCTTTTTCTTTCATTGTCTGTTACTTATATCCGTTATTCCTCAGGTTCAATTGTAAAGGATCTTATTTTATTCCTGTTTCCTGCTGTATTCTGGATTGTCATCACAAAGATTACCAATACCGAATGCTCCGTGAAAGAAAAATGGACGGCATGTATTCTGCGTTTTCTGTTATCTGCCTGTTCATTTGTTCTCCAATGGTTCATACTGGTGAAATTCCCGGCATACAAATTCAGTTTTCTATATGATGAGCACCTTCAGCCTGTTTATATAAATGAAATAAAGAATTTCTTAAGCATCCCGGAAAGTGCCGGCTATTTTGTTTCACAATGGATCCTTTCCGGTATTTTACAGTCATTGCTTTTTGGGTGGTACATATTTTTCGGATACCGTTTTTTCAGATTCTACATTACAGAAATTTCTTCAGCTAAGGTAAATACCGGAGACAAAAATTTTCTGAAGTTTAAAGTCACGGATCGTGAAATTGTCATCTATGTAATCGCTGTAAAAAAAGTATACAAATGGATGAAACTTCTGAAAAGAAAAAAAGCATATGATGTACAAAATGAAATGTGCACAAAAGATCCGAAGGAATTTATAAAAGATAACTTTCATCCGGACCCTGATCATAATATAAATATAATTGATACAATAACCATAAAACTTTAATACCATGAATACAGCTTCAAATCAACACAGTCCTGATGACCATCAGAATGATGCGGTAATTTCCTATTATCAGCTTAGAATGTTTATCGGACTTTTAGGATTTTTCTTGTCCTTTATGCTTTTCCTCACGACGTTTTTATTAAATGATACGCATCCGTTTAAGGTAAGCATCAGCCATTATTACTATAGTTACGGACATGTAATCTTTGTGGGCACACTCTGCATTATGGGAGGTTTATTAGGCACCTACCGGGGAAAAGTTGATAAAGAAAACCTGACCTCAAATATCTGCGGGATACTGGCCGTTCTAGTAGCTGCCTTTCCCACCCGGTTCTGCGGTTATGAAGGGGATGCCTATATTCAGTTTACGGGTGTAAATTATAAATGCTGGTTTATGTATGTACATTATGCCAGTGCAGCACTGCTTTTTATCCTTTTTGCTGTTTTCTGCCTTAAATTTTTCCAATACAGTGATAAAGAGCTTGAGGGTGAAAAACTTTTGCCGGAAGAAAAAGTTAAAAAGAAACGCAGAAATGCTTATTATACATTCTGCGGATACGGAATTCTGATAAGCATTGCCTGTATCGGGGCAATTGCCGTTTTTGAAAATGCCAACAACACGTGTGAAGCATCATCAAACCTGTTCTTAAAATATTCAACTCTGATCTTTGAAACCACTTCGTTATTTTTCTTTTCTACATCCTGGCTTCTAAAATCAAGTGATTCCTGGAACCATAACATCCCGCTGATACGGTTTTTCAGATAAAAGTTGCTGAATACCATAAAGTCCGGTGCTGTAAAAGAAAGTATCTATCAGTGCTTTTACTTATTCTAAATAGCTTAATTTTTCGTAAATTTGTAAACAATTTATTTAGTTTATGTTGACGAAAGAAAAGGTTCATAGTTTCCTTAAAGAAATAGAAGTTGATGATTTGGTGAACAACCTTCAGATCATGGGCAATGATGTGTATATTGATATGACGGCCCATTCACCGGCCATGCACGAGAAGAAGAAGCTGGAAGCTGCCATGAAACAGGCTTTTGCCAGTGAGTTCGGGGAAGAGGTTCATTTAAAATTGAAAATAGTTTCTCCTGAGCCTGCTGAAATCCAGCAGAGCCAGATCAAAGGAAAACAGATCGCAGGGATTCAGAATATTATTGCCGTTGCTTCCGGGAAAGGAGGTGTCGGTAAGTCTACGGTTGCGGCTAACTTAGCAGTAACATTAGCAAAAATGGGTTTTAAAGTAGGTTTGCTGGATGCCGATATTTACGGGCCTTCGGTGCCTACCATGTTTGATACGGAAGGTGAAAAACCGATTTCTGTAGAAGTGAACGGTAAAAGCCTGATGAAGCCTGTTGAAAATTACGGGGTGAAAATGCTGTCTATAGGATATTTTTCAGGAGCCAACCAGGCAGTAGTCTGGAGAGGCCCGATGGCATCCAAAGCATTAAACCAGATGATCCGGGATGCAGCCTGGGGAGAACTGGACTTTTTATTGATAGATTTGCCGCCGGGAACGGGAGATATCCATCTTTCCATCATTCAGGAAGTTCCGGTAACGGGTGCCGTGATTGTCAGTACGCCTCAGCATGTAGCATTGGCAGACGTGCGAAAAGGTATTGCGATGTTCCAGATGGAAAGCATCAGCATTCCGGTTCTTGGGCTTATTGAGAATATGGCCTATTTTACTCCGGAAGAACTGCCTGGCAATAAATATTATATCTTTGGAAAGCAGGGAGCGCAGTACCTGGCAGAAGACTTAGGGATTCCGGTATTGGGAGAAATTCCTTTAATTCAGAGCATCAGGGAAGCAGGTGATGTCGGAAGGCCGGCTGCTTTGCAGGAAGGATCTGAGATTGCGGGTATCTATACGGAAACTGCCCGCAGAATGGTAGAAAGCCTGGTAGAGCGAAATAAAAACCTTCCTCCTACCGAAGCGGTAAAAATTACCACTATGGCAGGATGCTCGCCGAAGGCAAAATAACTATTTTCAACATTTGAAAAAACCGAATCGAACAGAACAATATGGAAACAAATATAACGCACGAAGATACCGTAACAAGAGTAATGGAGGCCCTGGAAAGCATCCGACCGTTTTTAAACAAGGACGGGGGTGATATTGAATTGATCGATGTAAAGGACAACCTGGTCTATGTAAAGCTTTTGGGGAACTGTTCCGGATGCTCACTGAATTTCTCCACTTTAAAATTAGGAGTCGAGAATACGATCAAACAGCATGCGCCGGAAATTGAAAAAGTTATAAGCGTAGAATAATAAGATTAAAAAAATATATTTTTTGAGACAGGTCTGTAAGGGCCTGTCTTTTTTTTATTAGAACCTGTTTAAATCTTGATTCTAAAACTTTGTTAAACTTCTAAAGCTTAATTTCAGCAGTAATTTCCGATGATTTTATATTCAGCCAATTCAAATTTATAGGAAAAACCGCGTAATCATTCTAATCTGCAAGAGATTTTTTTTGAAATAAATCAGGCATATTCCACCATTATATGATACCTGTCAAATCATCATATTAAAATTAAATTAAAATAGACTCCCATATTAGGTTTCTTCAGGGAAATTGATGATATTGAGTCCTGATTTGGACAAGGATCACCCAATCAATATATTTAAGAAATTGTCGGTAATTTAATTTGAACTGAATTTCAGGGATTTATGATTTTTTTATAGTTATAATTCTACACGCCGGTAATTGTTATATGTATTATTTTTGTGTGATTATTTATAGAGCCATGTATGGCTGTCATATAAATTACATTCCGGGCAGTAACAGAAATCATTTATTCTGGATATCCACAGCCATGATGTTGTATCATATAATTCCGGAACTTCCCTTCAATAAAGGGAATTATGTTATGGCGGCTGATAATTTGGTCTGTAAGTTGTATTGAAGGTGTAAATAAAGTGAGAAAAGACCGTTCTTAATTTATTTGAAAGATTTTATGTAAACTAAATACTATGAAAAACATACTCATTGCAGATGGTCATTATGTTGTACGTACAGGTACGTCTATGGTGCTGGAATCAAAACTTCAATATCCGTGCAGTATAGATTTTGCCGAGACCTATATTGAGACGAAAAACAAAGTTTCTGAAAAAATATATGATCTCCTGATCATTGATATTGATATCCCGGACAGTATTTTTAAGGCAATGGTAAAAGAACTTAAGAAAAAACAGAAGCATCTTAAAATTCTGATTTTTGCGACTTACGATGAAAATGTCGGAATACAGTACATCGAAGAAGGTGCAGCAGGCTACCTGAATAAAGGCGCTTCGGAATCTGAAATTTTAACAGCCGTCATGGGAATATTTGAAGAAGGCTATTATTATACGGTAGATATGATGAAAAAACTGGTTTCACAATCTGCCGGAAGCCATTCCGTGGAAAGGCTTTCCAAAAGGGAATTCCAGATTTTTAAGCTTCTGGCAGAAGGAAACGGGAATATTGAAATCTCAAACAGCCTGAACCTGAAGATGTCTACCATCAGTACCTATAAAAAGAAAATTTTTGAGAAACTGCAGGTGAAAAATGTGGTGGATCTTGTAAGGATTTATGATGATATGCATTAATAAAAAACATAGACCTAGTGAATTTCACTGGGTCTATTTTATTTAGAGTAATCTCTATATTTTATTTTTTGAAATATGAATTATCCGGTCAGTATTTCCCATAAGAAAAGCCCCGGAAACATTCCGGGGCTCATTTTTGATCAACTAAATAATAATATATTCTATTTTACAATAACTCTTTTTACATGTCCTTCGGAAGTCTTCACAAGATAGACACCGGTAGAAAGTTTTGAAGTATCTATTGTCAAGGCTGCTTTCTCTTTTCCAAGCAGTTTTCCGGACATATCGTACAGCTCATAATCCTGTGCCCTGTTGAAATAAAGTGTACTGCCCTTCGTTACCGGATTAGGGAATACATTGAATGTCGCTTTTTCAGTCTTCACTTCGCCTGTGGCTAAAGTCGGGGATTGGGCTATTTCATACATCGATAAAGTACCGCTGATCTCATTGGCAATCACCACATATCCTTTCCCTGTAGTGGTATTTGATGCATCAATATAAGTAATTCCTTCCGGACCGTTGTCGCCACCATACGCTGAAGTGGTACGGGAATTTTTATAATCGGTGAATGTAGGATTATTCGGATCTGTTATATTGTATACCATCACCCCTCCGGTTCTTTCTATGGTTATAAAAGCATACGTCTGTCCGTTAACTGTTCCCAGGGTAACACCCTCCGGTTCAGGTCCTTTTGCGCGGCTTCTGTTTTTTACGGCGTTTGATTCATTGTCTGCATTAAAAATCAGCGGATAACTGGCGGCAATATACCTTTCAAAACGGTCACCGCTGTCATAGACGATCTGTTTCGTATCTGCATTAAAAATTGAGAACGAACGTGCGCCCAATGCTGCAATTTCTTCAAAATCTGCATCGCTGTCCGTATTTCCTGTAGCATTGGAAACCCTGAACCTTCCTAAATTATAAGAAGCTTTAAGAATAGACGCATTCGGAAACAGGGCAGGGTCCAAAGTATAAGCTCCAGCTCCCACAGTGGTCCGCTCACTGAATCCTGACAGGTCTTTCTCATCCCCTTCGTTAGCCGTTACCAGATAATTGGTTCCTCCCATATTGAAAGCCTGAGTGCCATCCGGAAGAAAATAAGCTTTTACCGGCCAGTTGGCAATTAAAATTTCCCCGTTGTTATCTGAAGCATCAAAGCCGTTCCCGGGAATGCTCATGTCTTTTTTACCTAATCCCCAGATGCTGGTAACTGTTTTGGACGCAAGGTTGATTTCTGCCACAGCATTGTTTTCCTGAAGCGTTACCCATGCTTTCTGGCTGTCTGAACTGATGGCAATGTATTCAGGCTCCAGATCCTGGGACAGGGTATTATTGGTTCTTACCTTTCTTAAGCCCGTAGCAGCCAGTGCGGCAACCTGGGAATCGAAAGCATTAAAATTAAGTGTGGTTACATTACTTTGGGTAAGGTTATTAATGCCTCCGGAAATATCGATAATGCTCACCGTTCCTTCAGGATCTACAGTATAGGCATCATTAGGTTCGCCTTCGTTGGCGGTCATTACTTTCGTTCCGTCCGGAGAGAAAGTGATCATATCCGGTAATGCACCTACGGTTACCTGTTTTAGAAAGTTTCCGTTGATATCAAAGAAAACCACCGATCCGTTCTGCTGAGGATTGGTATTCGGGGAAGCTGCTGCAATGATTCCGTTCTTTACGGCGATGCTTGTAATTCCTCCGTACGGAGCCATGTTGATGGTGTTTATGACCGTCGGTGCATTCGGATTGCTGAAGTTGATGATATCAAACACATCCGTAAGTGAACTGATGGTAAATAATCTCTGGGTGGAAGGATCATGAACCACAATCTCCGTAGAGCTGTTGTTGTTCCCCGAAGGATCAAAGCTGCCGATGTAGTTTAACTGGATCTGATTGGATGGTACCGGGGCCGGAGTATCATTGTCAACAATATAAACAGTGGCATTGTTATCTCCTGATATAGTGGTTCCGGATGGATTCTCAAGGCTTACGACAAAATATTCTGCCTGCTGTTCCTGCACCGTATCATCATTGATCGGGATATTTACCGTATAACTTGTTGTTGACGGCGTAATATTTATCGTCTGGTTGGCTAATGTAAAATCATTGCTGTCTGCAGTGCTGAACGGTGCCGGTTTTACCACTAAATTTACGGATGAAGCGGAAGGGTTGCTGATATTGATCTTAAATGCCAGTGTTCCTGAGTTTTCATTCACTTTAATAAAACTTTTATCCAGGGAAACCGAAGTTCCTGCCGTGGTAAAGATGGTTGATGTTGAGGCGGTCACCGCATTATCACTTGCATCTTCCACCATATTCGGTTTTAACGCCAGGTAATACGTCTGGCCGGGAACAAGGCCTGAAGTGGGGATTACCGTGATTTTATTGTTACTAAAAGTGGTTGTGAAGGGAATCTGTGTTCCTGCTGCATTTCCAAGACGGAAATCAACAAGCATTTGTGCATTAGAATCGTTGATCGGGGAATTGTCTGCCAGCCTTACATTTTCATTGAAAGAAAGGGTGGGATTTACTGTAGTGGAGGCATTGTTCGTACTGTTTGCAGGCAGATATGTTACGGTGGGAGGAGTCGTATCTGCACCGCCTGCTGCCGTGGCATCAACCGTAAAATTGTCGAAACGGTTATTTCCTACGCTTCCTCCTGAACCTGCGGCAAACTGTACTCTCAGCTTGAAGTTCGGGTTATTGGCAACACCGGCTACAGCAGAAAAGTCAAAGGTCACCAGCTGCGGATTGGCATCCTGCGGGGTAACCGTCTGATAAGTCTGGAAAGTGGTTCCGTCTGTAGAGTAGGACCAGGTCTGCGTTCCCGCTCCGGAACCTGATCTCCTCGTGGTAAATTTCACCACCACATTGTTATAGCCGGTGGTAGGCAGATTGAACTGCAGATTCCCATTGATCGGGAAATTATATCTTAAATGGGTTCCGGAAGCATCTCCGTTTCTGGCATTCAGGTTATCGATGTTAAAGTTTTGTCCCGTTCCCCCTGCAAAATCAATTTCGGTGGTTCCGCTGGTTACCGCGGCCAGTGATCCACCTGTTAAGGTTGAGGTGGGTGCCGTGATGGCTGCTGCCGAAGTATTGTTATTAAAATTCCAGTAATGGATAAGGGAGGTCTGTGCAGACAAAGCGCCCTGAAGGAAGAAGGCCGCAACAACAGACCCTTTTAACAAGTAGTTATTAATCATTTTTTACTTACATTAAGTTTATGCAAAAATGAACCTTCTGTTTTGTAAATATTTTAAGGTAATTTTAATAAATGATTAATAAATAGGTATTATTAACAATAGAAGATGCTACCGGCTGTAAAGCCGGCGACCAGAAGTCACGCTATGACAGATAAAATAGCGGTCATTTTGATACCCGCCCCGAAAAATTCAGGTTTTTTCCTGTGGCTTTCATACTGTTCATGGGATGTTTCTGCAGATAAAAAAATCCTGAAACTGCCGTAAGCACCAGCAGGATAAAAGCAACCAGGAAAATTCTTTTTAACATTTCTTTCATATCGCCAGGTTTTTAATATCATTAATTTCTAGTGTTGATACAGGGTACCCTTTCTGTACGGCATTGATCATTGCTTTACCCAACTGTTGTAAAGTTAATGATTTTGACGGTAATATCATGGGAACCAGCGTTGTAAAAGGCTTGAAAAACCATTTTACATTTTTCTGTCCCTCCACAGGCTTCATAAAGCCCGGACGGAAATTATAGGCCGCCCGGAACCCCAGTTTTTTCAGTGCATTTTCTGTCCGGCCCTTTACCCTTGCCCACATTAGTTTTCCACTTTCAGTTTTATCAGTATACACCCCGGAAACATAGTTGAAAACCATATCCGGATTCTGGCTGAGGACCGCTTTGGCAAAATGCAGGGTGGTATCATAGGTGATTTTGGTGTAGTCTTCTTCATTCATTCCTATACTGCTGGTTCCGGCACAGAAGAAAACGGCATCATAGCCTTTGAAATTTTCGTCATTCAGGTCAATATTCAGGAAATCAGAAACAATATATTCCTTTAGCTTGGCATGTTTTTTCCCGGAAGGTTTCCTGCTGACACTCAGCACCTGGAAAATATCCGGATTTTCGAGGCATTCCATCAGAACACCTTCTCCAACCATGCCTGTTGCTCCCGTAAGGATTATTTTAATTGAGTTCATTGTTTTAATTATATTCCTGTTGACGTTTAAGAGCTGTTTTTACTTTACAGAAAGCAAAAATTATGCTCATTTTTTATACAAACTAATTCTTTCGGTAGTCAGATTATTAAGACCGGATCTTTTTATTCTGCTGATAAGCCTTTTATTATCAGTGTTTTATTGTTTTTTAGGAGCTGTTTCCGGCTTTACGCTGCAATCTTTTTTTCAAAAAGGATTTCCGCTGCAATCCGGGCTAAAATATCATCCTTCCATTCAAAAAAACAAAACCGATCACAAAGACCGGTTTCCATATAATGTATTAAAATTACTTTTTATCCTGCAGCTGATTGTAGATATTATGGATCAGCCCGTCTGCCACTGATATTTTCGGGACAAAGATCCGGTTGATCTCTGACCATGACATAATATTGTTGAAAATCTTCAGGGCATGGACCAGAACATCTGCCCTGTCTTCACGAAGGTTGTAGTTGGTCATCCGTTCCTCAACCGTAAGTTCATCCAGTTCCCGGTGTACCTTTTTAAGATGGGTAATTGACATCGGCTTGCCGTCCTTGGTCTTGCTCATGGAAAATACCTTATTGATATTCCCTCCCGAGCCGATGGCAACAATCGGTTTCTTGCTGTTGATGTTTTTCCGGATTTCCTCTTTCATATCTTTCCAGTTGTCCGGCGTTACCAGGTTATTCAGCAGGCGGATGGTCCCGATGTTAAATGACTTTTCGTAGATCATCGTATTGTTTTCATAGAAGGTCAGTTCGGTAGAACCGCCCCCAACGTCAATATATAAATAGGCAAATTCTTTGTCGAGGCCTTCTGCAATATGATTTTCAAAAACCAGCGTGGCTTCCTCATCACCTGAAATAATTTCAATATCGATGCCTGATGTTTTCTTTACCTCATTGATGATGTCCTGTCCGTTTTCCGCATCGCGCATTGCACTTGTGGCACAGGCCCTGTAATGTTCCACATGGTACATCTTCATCAGGTCACTGAAAATCCTCATTGAATCGATCACCATTTTTTCCCGTTCTTCCCCGATTTTCCCCAGGGTAAAAACATCCATCCCCAATCGCAAAGGGATCCTCAGAAGATTAAGTTTGATGAATTCCGGCTTATTGTTATTGATTTTTACTTCGTTGATTAAAAGTCTGGCGGCATTACTCCCTATGTCTATGGCTGCAATCTTCATTTTTTATTCGTTTTGGCTTTTAAATATCGGTATGTTTCAATCTGAGAACGGCATTCTTCTTTGTCATTGCTGATGTACTCGTTGCTCAATTTTTTATCTAAAATACGGGCTTTTACGTTATCTTTCAACTGTATGTCCAGAATATCTTTCAATTCTTTCTTCAGACCCTTGTCCGTAATCTTTACTGCGGCTTCAATCCTGTAATCCAGGTTTCTCGTCATCCAGTCTGCAGAAGAAATATAGAGGTCTTCCGAACCTTTGTGGTAGAAGTACATCACCCGGGCATGTTCCAGGTATTCATCTACAATACTGATGGCTTTTATCTTTTCTTTAAACTCCCTCTGGTTGATGGCGCAGTAAATACCCCTTACAATCATTCTTATGGTGACACCCGCTGTGGCAGCTTCATACAGTTTTTCGATCAGGGCCCTGTCGCTCATGGAATTGGCTTTGATGATCATTTCGGCACGTCTCCCTGCTTTTGCCTCTTCAATTTCCTTGTCGATATGGTAAACGATTTTTTCACGCATAAACTGCGGGCATACCAGCAGGTGTTTACAGGTTCTTAAAACAGGCAGGAAATCTTCTTTCGGTTTTTTAAGGACATTGAATACTTTATTGATGTCTGCCATTACCCCGCGGTCTGCGGTCATGATCAGGTGGTCACCGTAAATCCGTGCCGTTTTTTCATTGAAGTTTCCGGTACTGATAAAGCCGTACTGGAAGGTTTTGTTATGGGCCCGTTTTTTAATGATGCACAGTTTGGCATGTACTTTCTTATTAGGAATGCCGATAAGCACGGTGATGCCTTCCGGCTCCAGCATTTCTTTCCATTCCAGATTGGATTCTTCATCGAACCTTGCCTGAAGCTCCAGCATAACGGTAACGTCTTTTCCGTTCCTGGCCGCATAAATCAGGGCATTGATGATCTTTGAACTGCTTGCCAGACGGTACGCCGTAATCTGTATGGATTTTACATCCGGATCCATTGCCGCTTCACGCAAAAGGTCAATAACCGGATTGTATTTATGGTACGGAAAGCTCAGTAAAACATCCTGCTTCAGGATAACATCAGTCACCCTTTCCCCGTGTTCAAAAGCAGGATGGGTAAAAGATCTTCTTTCGGCAGGCCTTTCATACTTTTCGAAAACATCAGGAAAATCCATGAAATGCTTAAAATTATGAATCTTTCCTCCCGGGATGATGCTGTCTTTTTTAGTAAGATTTAGTTTGCGGATCAGCATTTCAAGCAGCGCTTTATCCATATCTTTATCAAAAACGAAACGGGTAGGCTTTCCTTTTCTTCGGTTTTTTAATCCTTTCTCAATCTTTTCCGCGAAGTTGGTCTTAATGTCATTGTCCAGATCAAGCTCGGCATCTTTGGTTACTTTAAAGGCATTGGCAGAAAATTCATCATATCCGAAATAAGAGAAAATATGCGGTAAATTAAAGGTAATCACATCTTCCAGAAGCATCACATTCTTCTCTTCAGGATCTTCTGCCGGGATCAGGACAAACCGACCCACAAACCGTGACGGAATTTCAATGATGGCATAATTGCTTGAATACAGCCATTCCTTTTTTCTCATAGACACGCCCAAGTACAGGCTTTTGTCCCGCATATACGGCATTGGCGTGTTTTCATGGAGAAGGATAGGGATCACATTGGATTCCACTACTTCATCAAAATATCTTCTCACGAAATCCTTCTGTTTTACGCTCAGGTTTTTAGAGGTTTTAATAAAAACTTTCTGTTCAGCCATCTCATCCTGGATCTTCTGCCAGGTATGGTCAAAATTCTGCTGATGGGTCATCACGATATCATTGATCTTCTGGAGAATTTTGGACGGCGGCTGATAAAATGATTCTGCAATTACTTTTTCCTTGAAATCCATTGCCCGTTTCAGACCGGCAACCCGTACCCTGAAAAACTCATCTAAATTGTTGGAGAAAATTCCCAAAAAACGGATTCTCAGGTGCAAAGGTACTTTTTCGTCCATTGCTTCCTGTAAAACCCTTTCATTAAAGGCAAGCCATGTGATATCTCTCGGATTAAAGTGTAATGACATTCGTAAGTTTATAATTTTCTCAAAAATAATGATTCGGCACCTTTCCACCCCTATGTTCCAGGTTAAACTTTGATTAATTCTTCAATTCCTTCCTGATACATAAAGCTGTCTTAATGGTATCAGATAAGACGGTTTTTATCTGTAATACATGCCTTATATCAGGTATTGTGTCATTTTGTCATAAATTTTTAAATGGTACAAATATTGAGAAATTGAGAGTGTAATTAATTTTAAAACAGAAAAAATAAAAAATATTATGAGTAAAATAATTGGAATTGACTTAGGAACAACCAACTCTTGCGTTGCTGTAATGGAGGGAAAAGACCCTGTTGTAATCCCTAATGCAGAAGGTAAAAGAACAACACCTTCTATCGTAGCCTTTACAGAAGACGGAGAAAGAAAAGTGGGAGATCCTGCTAAAAGACAGGCCGTTACAAACCCTAAGAAAACCGTATATTCTATCAAGAGATTTATCGGGACACACTTTAAAGAAGATGCAAAGGAAATCTCCAGAGTACCTTATGAAGTGGTATCCGGACCGAATGATACCGTAAAAGTAAAAATCGACGACAGAGAATATACGCCACAGGAAATTTCTGCCATGACGCTTCAGAAAATGAAGAAAACGGCTGAAGATTACCTGGGTCAGGAAGTAACAAGAGCGGTAATTACGGTTCCGGCTTACTTTAATGATGCACAGAGACAGGCTACCAAAGAAGCGGGAGAAATTGCCGGTCTTAAAGTAGAAAGAATCATCAACGAACCAACGGCTGCAGCGTTGGCTTACGGTTTGGATAAAGCTCATAAAGATCAGAAAATCGCAGTATATGACCTTGGTGGTGGTACTTTCGATATCTCTATCCTTGATTTGGGAGACGGTGTATTCGAAGTATTGTCTACAAACGGAGACACGCACTTAGGAGGTGATGACTTTGATGATGTGATCATCAACTGGATGGCTGACGAATTTAAAGCTGAAGAAGGAGTAGAACTTAAATCTGATGCCATTGCATTACAGAGATTGAAAGAAGCTGCTGAAAAAGCAAAAATCGAGTTGTCTTCTTCTCCGCAGACTGAAATCAACCTTCCTTATATTACCGCTACAGCTACAGGTCCTAAACATTTGGTGAAAACCCTGACAAAAGCTAAATTCGAGCAGTTATCTGCAGAATTGGTAAAAAGATCCATGGATCCTGTTGCAAAAGCGCTGAAGGATGCAGGATTGTCAACTTCTGATATTGACGAAGTAATCTTGGTTGGAGGTTCTACAAGAATCCCGATCATTCAGGAAGAAGTAGAAAAATTCTTCGGTAAAAAGCCGTCTAAAGGAGTTAACCCGGATGAGGTTGTAGCCATTGGTGCAGCTATCCAGGGAGGTGTACTTACAGGTGATGTAAAAGATGTATTGCTTCTTGACGTTACGCCGCTTTCTTTAGGAATTGAAACCATGGGTTCTGTATTCACTAAATTAATTGAAGCGAACACAACGATCCCGACTAAAAAATCTGAGGTATTTTCTACCGCTTCTGACAACCAGCCTGCGGTAAGCATCAGAGTAGGACAGGGAGAAAGACCGATGTTCAACGACAATAAAGAGATCGGAAGATTTGACCTTGCTGATATTCCGCCGGCACCAAGAGGGGTTCCTCAGATCGAAGTAACTTTCGATATCGATGCCAACGGTATCCTGAACGTTTCTGCTAAAGATAAAGGAACCGGTAAAGAACAGACTATTAAAATCCAGGCATCTTCAGGTCTTTCTGACGAAGAAATCGAAAGAATGAAAAAAGAAGCTCAGGAAAACTCTGCTGCGGATAACAAGAGAAAAGAAGAAGTTGAGATCTTCAACAAAGCTGACGGATTGATCTTCCAGACTGAAAAGCAATTGAAAGAATTCGGTGATAAATTGTCTGCTGACAAAAAAGCAGCAATCGAAACTGCACACGCAGAATTGAAAACCGCTTTCGAAGCTAAAAACGGCGACGATGTGAAAGCTAAAACTGAAGCTCTGGATGCAGCTTGGATGGCCGCTTCAGAAGAGTTGTATGCAGCAGGCCAACAGCCGGGTGCAGATGCAGCCGGTGCTCAGAATCCGGAAGGAAACAATGCAGGAGGTGCAGATGATGTACAGGATGCAGATTTTGAAGAAGTAAAATAATAAGCAGTTTTAAAACTGATCAATAGAAATCCCCGAGCGTAAGCAAGGGGATTTTTTTGTAATCAAAAATAGTAATATATTTGGCCTTTACTATGGAGAATCCAATTTTAGAAGAATTAAGGAGAGTAGCGATTCATTTCAAAATAGAACCTGCCGGAACGGTGGGGAATTCTGCTTCCGTAAGTGATGTGATCCGGGTTCTTTCAGGAATTCAGGAATCGTTCAGGAGCTTTATAAAAATTGAAATAAAAAAATCAGCTGAATTTAAAAGTGAGATTGCCAAAAATAAAAACCTCATCAATCAGATCACAGCTGAAATGGATCTTTTGGTTGTTGATGCAAAATTCAGCTACCAATCTTCCATAGTGCCGGATATATCCCAGGATCTGAGCCTGTTTAAAAATGATACGTTATCTTGGAAGTCCAGGAAATTTCAGGAATATAAGGATAAGATCATCTATTCTGACATCAATGACATTAATAATCTGTACGCGCTCAGTAAAAGATACACCATTAGAGAAAGGGATTTGATATTCACGCCTTTATTTAATGCTTCGGGGAACGGAAAAGATTATAAAGTAAGGGTTTGGGAGCAGGACCGGGAAAAAATAAATCTTATAAAGCCCAAAAAATTATACGAAACTTATTTTAAGCCCAACAGGGCAAAACCTGTAAATAAAACGGAAAGAATTACACACATTATACAAAAACCCAATAAGGATAAGAATTAAGAGGATTCTATCTCATTGACAAGAGTCATTTTGAACTTTATTGATTGTTTATAAACAGAGATCGCCGGGCTGAAGCCCGGCGATCTCTGTTTATTTTATTTGAAATTATTTCTTGAACATAATTTCATCAAGCTTGTTCTGGTTCATGTAAATCTGCTGGAACTCAATCGACATGTGCTGATACAGAAGTTTCCAGTTCTGGATTTTGGTCAGTTTCTTAAAACTCTCAAAAGAACGGATGAAAAGATTTTCAATCATGGTTCTTACATAAGAATTACTCTTTCTGTAAATCCAGTCCATTAATTTGATGTGGTGTGCAATAATATTGATTTTTGATTCGTGCAACAGTCTCTTCAGATAGTTCACGATGGCCTGTATGACGCCTGCAAAATTTTCCTGTACAGACAATTGATCGATTTCATTTCGGATCGGCGGATAGAAAAATTTTAAATACTCAACCGCTATTGTTTGATTAATAGCTTGCATCGGTACGTTCATCATATTAATATTTTTCAAATGTATATTATGATATCCAAAACTGTACCAATTTAAAGGCATGCGGCGAAAACAAACACGCCCATAATGACAGCAATATGAGTAGCCCATATCTTGATCTGCTCCCTGGAATTGGACTGTTCCCATTGTTTCCAGTCGTATTCTCTTCTTATTTTCTTTCTCATAAATTTTAAAATATGTAATAAAACGGTTTAATTATGTAATGAACTAAATGTTGTGGCTGTAGATCTGCTTGGTATACACTTTCTGTAAATCGTGTGACAGATGGCTGAAAATAAAATCACGGTATTCTTTGCTGCAGAAAGCCGTACAATTGTCCAGAGAATAAATAAAAGAATTTTCAATGGCGTTCTTTACCATCGCATCTCCGGTTCTGTACATTTCGCCCATCTTTTTAAGGCATTTGAACAGCCGGTTCCTGTCATTTTGCCGGATCATGCTTTTCATCTTGTCCGTAAAGAGTTCAATCACCTGATAAGAATTGCGTATTCTTTCGTCTTTAATTTCATCCCGGATTTCAGGGATTACATTTGTTATTTCCTCGGTGGCCTGTAAATAATCCATATTAATTAGTATTTAGTTGTGAAGTGTGGCTGTTGATTAGATCATATAATCGCAATACAGGGAATAAGAAACTGGTTACTTGCTGCTCAATTTTTCAGATGTTAATTATGTGGCTAATACCCTGATTGCATTGCGGTTATATAATGTCTTCACAATCATAATGCCAAAATACATGCCTCGTGTGGGGTTTCCTGTTTAATTAACTCATAGTCAGGTGTATAATTTAACTGCGTTATAAATTTGAGGGAAAATAACGTCTCAAAATGATAAGATGTTTATCAGAATGAAATTCTGCCGATTGTCTGATTTAATTAATATCTTTGCACTCCAAAATATTCAGGACCATGTTTTCAAAAATCGTAGTACACAGAGTAGGAAATAAAATCAACGGAGAATCTCTGATGCTTTCCCAGGAAGAATTGCAGCTGGAAGAGGGGATGGCAGAACTGCTTGAAAATTACTTTTTAGGCTCTTTTAAATCGGAGGAAACCTTCCATTTTTACAGTGATTCCTATCTGGTCAATAATCCGGTATACAGTTCTGTGTCTGAAATTTTTGACGATAAGGCTAAATTCATCTGGGAGTCTGAGAATATCGCTAAGCATCTTTTTGAAGCTGCCGAAAACCCGAGGGTTCAGGGCGGGGAACTTTTCATCGCTTATTTTGAAGACGAAAGGGAAGGAACCGAAAGAGTGGATAAAATCGGGATCTTTAAAACAGAAAAAAGAGAGTCTTTCCTGAAAATTTCTCCTCAGGAAGATAATTTTGACATTGAAAAAGATCAGGGAATCGGGTTGTCAAAAATTGATAAAGCCGCTCTGATTTATAATAACGACAAAGAAACAGGATACGTACTTTCTGTGGTAGACAATAATAAAAACGGGGATATGTATTACTGGTTTGAAGATTTTCTAAAGGTAAAACAGCGGGACGATGATTATTTCCATACACAGGAAGCTTTAATGGTGTATAAAGATTACATCACCAAACAGCTGCCTCAGGAATTTGAAGTGTCCAAGGCAGACCAGGCGGATTTTTTAAATAAGTCTATCAATTTCTTCAAGGAGAAAGAAGAATTTAAGCTGGATGATTTTGCCAGTGAAGTATTGGGGGACGAGCATGTAATTGAAAGCTTCGTTAATTTCAAGACGGATTACGAACAGGACATGCAGATTAATATTGCCGAGGAATTCCCGATCAGTGAAGCGGCGGTAAAGAAAACGCAGCGCCATTTCAAGAGCATTATCAAACTGGATAAAAATTTCCATATCTATATCCACGGAGACCGGCAGAAACTGGCCCAGGGAGAAGATGAAAAGGGAAAATATTATATGCTTTATTTCGATAAGGAAGTGTAAGCTGAATGCAGTCTGACGGTGATATTTAACAAACGGATTTTTTAGAGTTATCTGTTTTTATCACCGTAAATGTACTGTTTATTATATTGAAAGGATATTATTTATGTGGTATGTGTTTCTTTTTGAAAAATACCACGTATGTAAAAAAAAACTTATATTTGATTGATCAAAGTATTATATGAATTTTGTAGAGTGTCATGAAGAGCCCATCCATATCCCGGGCTATATACAAAGTTTTGGTTATCTGATTGGCATCGATGCAGAGTCTCATTCCATCACTTTTTTTAGCAAGAATATAGAGGATATTTTTACTATCGAAAGCCCTGAACAGCTTTTCGACAGGAAATTAACTGATTTTCCGGGTGTTTTTAAAAGTGTCACAGAATCTGACATTTATACTTCACTCTCTGACTTTACAAAAAGAGACAACGAAACCTATTTCGATAAAATTTTTATTGACGGTAAAGAATACCATTTATCCGCTTTCAGGAGCAAGGGCAATATTTTCCTTGAGTTTGAAAAGGTTTCAGTGAATCCCAATAAAAGGATTACCAATAAATACGATAATTTCTACATCATTGATGATGAGCAGGAGATCTGGGACCAGCTTTTGAGTACCCTGTCCAGAATTGTGAACTATGACCGGATGATGGTTTATAAATTCATGATGGACGGATCCGGGAAAGTGGTGGCGGAAAAAACCAATGACAACCTGGAAAGTTATCTCGGACTTCATTATCCGGAATCTGATATCCCGATACAGGCACGCGAGCTTTACATGAAAAAGAGGAAAAGGATTTTCAGCAATGTACACGCTGAAACTGTTCCTGTTTTAAGCAAAAAGCTGGGAGAGATTGATCTTACCTATGTTGCTTCGCGCGGTATGTCACCGATCCACGGACAGTATATTAAAAATTCCGGAGCTTCATCAAGCTTCAGTATTTCAATTATCATCGATGACCATCTCTGGGGTCTGGTAACGTGCCAGAACTCTGAACCTAAGCATATTGATCTTGAAGACAGAGTACAGGCAGGGATTTTCACGGCCTTGGCTTCCAATGCCTATTCATCTTTCAAATCTAAAAATGAACTGAATTACCGCCTGGAGCTTAACGAACGCGCATTAAGGTTAAAAGCGGAATTTTTAAAACATAACAGCCTGTTCAATTCTCTGATTGACAACAAAGACGAGATTAAAAATATTCTTGAAGCCGACGGCTTAGCCATTGTAGCAGAAGAGAAAATTGTTACTGAAGGAAATGCGCCTGACGAAAACACCATACAGGCCATTGTTCAGTGGGCACACGAAAATACGGACGACCAAATCTACCTGAGCAGAAGCTTTCTGAAAGATCACGGCAAAGAACTGGGGCTGGATGAAAAAGCAGCAGGGGTAATTATTTACTTTATGGAAAGGAGCAAGAACAATGTTCTGATCTGGTTCCGTAAAGAATTTGATGAGCATATCAACTGGGCAGGAAATCCTGAGAAAAAAGTGGATGTTGTTTTCCGGGACGGAGAAGAAAAGAAAGTGGTTTCGCCAAGAACTTCCTTTCAGCTTTTTACCGAGGATATCAAAGGGAACTCAAGAAGATGGGATTCCAGGAATATTGTTGCCCTGCAGTCGGTACGCGACCTGATTTTAGAGACTTCACATAAAAATTACAATACGATCAAAAGGCTTAATGATGAGCTTAAAAAAGTAAATGAGGAGCTGGACAGTTTTTCGTATACCATTTCCCATGACCTCGGAACGCCTTTAACGGTGATGAAGCTCAATGCCCAGATGCTTTTGAAAACCCTTACTGATACTTCGGAAAAAAGCAGGAACAAGATCAATTCCATCATTGAAGAAATCGACAGTATGGCGGAAATGATGAACGATGTTTTGCAGTTGAGCCGGGCCAAGCACAGCGAAATCCAATTGGAAGACCTGGAGGCACAGCGCACCATTGAGAAAATTTCAGAGAATGCGAAAATCACTTTTGACAGTCCGCAGACTGAAGTTATCATCAAAGACTGTCCGCGGGTTCTTGCCGATAAAACAATGCTGCATCAGGTGTTTTTAAATATCATCAATAACGCGATTAAATATTCGTCCCAACAGGAAAACCCTAAAGTAGTCATTGAAGGAACCGAAGAGGAAGATCAGGTTATCTATAAAATTTCAGATAACGGGATCGGGATTCCGGAAGAAAATAAACACAAGATGTTCAAGATCTTTAATCGGATGGACAATGCCAAGAAGTTCAAAGGGAACGGCGTGGGGCTGTCTATCGTACACCGGATCATGAAAAGAATCGGCGGGGAGGTAAGCTATAAAAGCGATAAAGACGGGACCACTTTTATTTTAACATTCAAAAAGCCTTACCTTTGAGGAATATTTTAAATCCTTAATGATGGTATCTGAATATCTAAAACAACATACGGCAGAATATCACGATGCTGCTGAAAAACTTTTTAACTCAGCAAAAATTTTCAACAAAACCTTTACGCTGGAAGATTATAAAAAAATCATCAGAACCAATTATCTGATGCTTCTTCACTCCGAAGATGAAATTTTCCGAAGCCTTTCTGATCACATTTCTGAAAAACTTCAGCTGGACAGCCGGAAAAAGCTTCCTTTAATTGAAAAAGACCTGGCCAGTCTTGCCCTTAAGACCTCTTCTGCTTCTGAAGAACTTGAATTCTCCAGTGAACATGAAGCATTGGGAGCCATGTACGTGATTGAAGGTTCTACTTTAGGAGGAAACGTAATTGCTAAGCAGCTTTCTAAAACCGAAGGCTTTGATCAGGTAACCTTCAACTTTTTCGGATGTTACCGGGAAAATACAGGCCCGATGTGGAAAAATTTCAAAGAAGTGCTGGACGGCGAAGTAACTGAAGAAAATTACAACGAGGTTCTGGCAGGTGCTAAAAAATTATATACCTTTCTGCTGAACGTTAATTAACCATTTGAAATTTATTTATTTCAACACCCAAATAATAAAGCTGCCAGAATAAATTCAGGCGGCTTTATCATTTCGGAAGAGTATGAATTTCTAACGGTTCAATTCAAATGCAGGAGTTTATTTTTACTTTTCTGTACGAATTTATACACCGGTTCTAAATAAATGTAAATAAGTATAATTAAAATTCCTGAAAAATTGCCTAATTTTTCAGGAATTGTTAAATTTGGGCGTTTCCAATTTCAAATTAGAAAATAATTCAGCATGAAGCCGCAGGGTTCCGTGATGACGCATTAATAAACAATAAAAAGTATACATTATGAAAGTAACTGTAGTAGGTGCAGGCGCTGTAGGCGCAAGCTGTGCAGAATACATCGCTATGAAAAACTTCTGTTCAGAAGTAGTTTTGGTAGACATTAAAGAAGGTTTTGCAGAAGGGAAAGCCATGGATCTGATGCAGACGGCATCTTTGAACGGCTTCGATACGAAAATTACCGGGACAACAGGAGATTACAGCAAAACTGCAGGTTCGCATGTTGCCGTGATCACATCAGGAATCCCGAGAAAACCGGGAATGACCAGAGAAGAGCTGATCGGGATCAATGCCGGTATTGTAAAAGAAGTAACTGAAAATTTAGTAAAACATTCTCCGGAAGTAATCATCATCGTGGTTTCTAACCCAATGGATACCATGGCTTACCTGGTACACAAAACTTCAGGTCTTCCTAAGCACAAAATCATCGGGATGGGTGGTGCTTTAGACTCTGCAAGATTCAAGTACAGATTAGCTGAAGCATTAGAGGCTCCAATTTCTGATGTTGACGGGATGGTTATTGCTGCCCACAGCGATACCGGAATGCTTCCTTTATTAAGCAAAGCAACAAGAAACGGTGTTCCTGTAACAGAATTCTTGGATGACGAAAAGCAAAAGTATGTGATCGAAGAAACCAAAGTAGGCGGAGCAACACTTACGAAACTGTTGGGAACTTCAGCATGGTATGCACCGGGTGCAGCAGTTTCTGTAATGGTTCAGGCTATCGCTTGTGACCAGAAGAAAATGATTCCTTGTTCTTTGATGTTGGAAGGGGAATACGGACAAAATGATATCTGCCTGGGTGTTCCTGCCATCATCGGGAAAAACGGAGTGGAGCAGATCGTAAATATCACCCTTACGGCTGACGAACAGCTGAAATTCGCTGAAGCAGCCCACGCTGTAAGAGAAGTAAACGGTGATCTTAAGTTTTAATTGATTAGATAGACTTCATAAAGTAAGAACCGCGCCCGAAGGGCGCGGTTCTTACTTTATGTTTTCTGAATTTGCAGGCTTTTTTCTTCAGTATCAATAAGGTTATTACCTGTTATTTCAAGAACTTTCCGTAACCGGATACAAAAAAGAGCGGAAAAACTGCTCATCAGAAATATCTGATAATTTTAAATATATACGCATCCGCAACCTTCTTCCCAAGGTTCACATATGCGTTTAGGTTCCAGGCATCTCGGGCCTCCGCCACTGATTACAGTCAGTTCTTTACGTACTAATCTTTTTAGGTTTTTCATAAGACTGTTGTTTAATTTGTTGATTACGAATATACAAAATAAAATATTAATACACTTAAAAGTGATTAATTTTAATATTCTGACAGCAATTGTATTAAGCGTTCTGCCTGTCCTGATGCCTTTCTTTCAATATCTTCTTTGGTATATCCGGCATTAACGGAAGTCCCGTGAAAGTAGATAGGATCAACATATTTCATTTGGGCATAATAGGCAGTCTGTTCCATGTTTTTGCAGAATTCATATACTTTAAAATGATGTTCTCCCAACGTATGATATTCACTTTCAGGTGCACCGACGGTAAAGCTTGGAATGAAATGTTTCCCTTTTAACTTATCACCCTGAGAGCCATACGCAAACTGATATTCAAAAACCAGATCGAACCAGTGTTTTAAAATTGCAGGCATATTGTACCAGTACAAAGGATATTGGAATATGATAGTCTGGTGCTTAAGCAGAGCCTCCTGTTCATCCTTTACGTTAATGTTGAAATCAGGATACAGTTGGGATAGATTTCTGATTTCAATGTCCAGGCTGCTGCTTTTCAGCTTTTCAATAATGGTTTTATTTGCCAGTGATTTTTCGATGTCCGGATGTCCCAGAATAATTAGTGCCATGTTTTTTACTATAAAAATTATAGTTGCAAATTTATTTTTAGTCCTGTAAATTTGCAATAACTATCCAATTGGATAGGTGTAAAAAATGAAAAAAAAATGTCTAGGCAGTCATGTAAGAGTCGGTGAAAAAGTATATCCCTGCTCCGTAAGTCTTGCGATGGATCTGGTAGGCGGGAAATGGAAAACCGTTATTCTTTATCATCTGAAAGATAATGAGAAAAGATACAGCGAACTGCGGAAAGAACTTTTTTCTGTGACGGAAATGACTTTAAGCATCCAGCTCAGACAGCTGGAAAAAGACGGATTGGTATCAAGAACGGTTTTCGGAGAGAAGCCGCCCATAAAAGTAGTTTATGCCCTCACGGAATTCGGCAAGACCGTTATTCCCGTCCTTGAAGCCATTACGCATTGGGGAAATCAGATCGTAGACCGGAAAGGAGAATTTGTGGAATAAGCGGTTACTTAAATAAATTCAAAACCTTAGCTTATAGCTTTTAATACTAATTCTGATCTTCATCAGTGCTAATTCCGGTTTTTTTAGTATAACAATGATTTGGATAAAATATAAAGCACTATCTTAAATCATCAGGTCAAAACTCATAAATACGGCCGTTTCAGCAGAATCTGCATACCGTTTTGTATTGATACCGGTGAACATAAAACCGCATTTCAGATAAAACTGAATGGCAGAATAGTTGGTATTCTGTGTTTCCAGCTCTACGATCCTGCAGTTCAGCTCACGGGCTTTGCGGTTAACTGCTTTTATGAGCAGTTTTCCTATATTCTGTCCTTTGTAGGCTTCATTCACTGCAATATGTTCAATGAAAAGGCTGTTGTTCCATGTCCTGAAATCGCAGATGATCCAGCCGATGAGTTCTTCTTCATGAAAAGCACCGAAAGAATGTCCCTGTTCAATTATTCTATTGAGCCTGGCTATGTCGTCCGGCCCGGTTTCCCAAACTTTTATGTACGGCTGTTTTTTCTCTCTCAAGCCAAATTCAAAAGAGCTTCCCATCTCAATAGCAGAAACCACATAAATGGTATCGGTTTCATAGCCGTTTAAATTCAGGTTCAAAGTAAAGTTATCGGTGAGATTTTCCAGTTTTCTGATCTCCATTGAATATATAATTTTTAAGAAAGTGTTTTACGGATGATGAATTCTTCATCAGCCATCAGCTGAATATGCGGGCCGTTTGCAGGATACGATTTCAACCCGTTTTTATGACCGAACTGTACAGTATATTTTTCTGCGGTATTTTGGAATTTATCTCCAAAAGAAATAAGATCAACCATTTGGATCTGTTCTTTGGTCTGGCGCCCGTTGGTGAAAAAAAGCATCAAATTAACGAAATCATCTGTTTCAAAATCAAAATAATAAAAAACAGCGATATTTTCCTCGCGGCATATTTCGGTAAGATCATGCAGGAATGTTTTTTTCACGTTCAAAGAAAAATGGCAGTCGATCCGCATTGAGAAATTTTCTGCATCATATTTTTTAAAATCAGAACCTACCAACTGGATAAAATCATGTTTCCGTTCACCATACATGCCTTCATAGTCTGCATCAAAATTATAAACCGTTTCCTTATCAGATGAAGCTTTATATTCTGTGAGAGCAGCATTTTCATCTTTTAGAAGTCCTTCAATCTCTGAAGCCAGCTGGAAATGATAATCGAATAAAGTATAATCGCCGGTTTCTATAAACAGATAATTTCCGTCTGCCTTCACTTTTAAATAAGTTCTTTTATATTCAGATTTCAGTTCTCTTATTCTGGATAAAAAACGTTCTGCATCCGGGACAGACACGCTTGCCTGAAGCAGCGCAGGATTATTGGCATGTCCTCCGAAACCTTTTAAAAATTTGAAAAAGTCAAAATGATACAGCCCGTCAGGAAATTTGTAATACCAGTATACCCCTAAAACCATTTTAAAAATCTATGGATTTTGAATTCAGTACATTACCTCTGGTACTGTACAGGATGATCTGTATGAAAGCCAGTACTGAAATAACAGCCACCCTGATCATTGCATTTTCAGAAAACCTTTTCCTGATCACTTCCATATAGCTGATTTTTTCAATGGTGAATTTTTTAAGCTGATCCATGTCTGTAAACCCGTTTACTTTGGTGATTTCAGAGTTTATTTCAGCTTCATTAAGGGTAACGGCTACATTAATCAGGTTGATATTGCTCATAAAAAGCCATCCGAATAACAGGATAGAGACAAATAAAAGAAAAGGTCTGATAAGTTTCATTATTGGGTAATTTAAACGGATTCCGGTTCTTTCAAATGTAAAAAAATCAATCCGAAAAAAAGTGAAAAAAGTGACTTATTATAATCTGGTACGGTGGAAAGCGTTTATACAAACTCTGAGAATACCTGAGTGGTATCTTTAAAGCAGATCCTGAAGCAAATGTTATCATTTTGTAATGAAACCGAAGCGTAAATTAATTAAAATTTCACATCCTGAAAATTTCAAAACCCGTAAATTTGCTCCCAACAAAATTTTACGGAATGCTTAGGAAAATTTCGGTTGTGGCGGCTGCTTTTTTGTCCGTTATCACAACCTATGCGCAGAAGAACAAAAATTCTCAGTTAGAGAGGCCTAAATTAGTGGTAGGGCTTGTGGTAGATCAGATGAGGTGGGATTACCTGTACCGTTTTTACAATAAATACGGCAATGAAGGGTTCAAAAGGCTTTTGAATACAGGTTATTCCTTAAATAATGTTCATATTCCCTATGTTCCTACCGTTACGGCTTTGGGGCATGCCTGTATCTACACAGGTTCGGTTCCGGCGATCCATGGGATTGCGGGAAATGACTGGACTGATAAAGAGACCGGGAAAAATGTATACTGTACAACGGATGAAAGCGTAAAGCCGGTAGGTACTGCCAATGCAAGAGTCGGGAGCCATTCTCCAAAAAATTTATGGTCTACCACTGTTACGGATGAACTGAGGCTGGCAACCAATTTCCAGGGAAAAGTGGTCGGTGTTTCCCTGAAAGACCGGGCATCCATTCTTCCGGCGGGACATACTCCGAACGGAGCGTACTGGTTTGATGACTCTTCGGGGAACTTTATCACCAGCACCTGGTATATGAACGATCTTCCGCAGTGGCTGAAATCATTCAATGCGCTTAACCTGCCGGATAAATTAGTGGCGAACGGCTGGAACACCCTGCTTCCGATCAGTCAGTATACCGAGAGCTCACCCGACAATTCATCATGGGAAGGATTGCTGGGAAGCGCAAAAACACCTACATTTCCTTACAGCAATTTAGCTGCCGACTATCAGGCTAAAAAAGACAATATCCGTTACACACCGTTTGGAAATACCCTGACGTTGAAATTAGCTGAGGCTGCTATTGAAGGCGAAAAGCTCGGAGGTGATGATGTTGTGGATATGCTTGCGGTTAACCTGGCATCCACAGATTATGCAGGACATAAATTCGGGCCTAATTCTATTGAAGTAGAAGATGTTTATTTAAGATTAGACCAGGATTTAGCGCAGTTTTTCAATTACCTGGATGCTAAAGTAGGGAAGGGCAAATATACCGTTTTCCTTTCTGCAGACCATGGAGGAGCCCATTCTGTAGGATTTCTGCAGGAGCATAAAATTACAACCGGGTTTTTCGGGGATGGAATTGAGGCCAATATGAATCAGAAACTGAAAGAGAAATTCGGAGTGGATAAACTGATTAACGGTGTTGACAATTATCAGATTTATTTCGACAGGAAATTGCTGAAAGAGAATAAATTAGTGCTTGATGAGGTAAGGGATTTTACCGTTCAGGAAATTGAAAATGACCCTAATGACCTGTATGCCGTTTCTGTAACGAAAGTGCAGGAAGCTACGATTCCGGAGCCGCTTAAGCAAAGGATTATCAATGGAATCAACAGGCAAAGGAGTGGGGATATCCAGCTGATCTCTCATGATTCTATGCTTCCGCCGTATGCAAAAACAGGAACCACGCACAGCGTATGGAATTCTTATGACTCCCATATTCCTCTGATTTTTATGGGCTGGGGAATTCAGCACGGAGCAAGCGATAAGGCCTATCACATGACCGATATTGCACCTACGGTTTCATCTTTATTAAAAATTCAGTTTCCCAGCGGGAACATCGGAAACCCGATTACCGAAGTAACGGGAAAATAAATAATTCAGAATAACAGACTAAAAAATCCTTAACAGAAGTTGAGGATTTTTTATTTAAATAAATATTTTAGTGCCGTCAATCTTCAGCAGATCCTGTTTCTCCATCTTTTTGATGGTCCTGATCACTGTTTCTATCCTCATTCCGGTAAGGGAAGCCAGTTGCTGCCTGGTATAAGGGATGTGATAAGAAAACTTTTCTTTAAAACCGAAATGGTTTTTAATATGGTTCAGAATGAGATTAAGCTTGGCAAGCGGATCCTGAAAAGAAAACGGAGCGGCAATAATATATCTGTAATGCATCCGGTCTGCCGTATAAGAATATATATTAAAAAAGAGATCAGGCTTTTTCTGCAGCATCTTCATCAGCTTGTTTTTTTCCAGCCTGATAATTTCGCAGTCTGTGATCGCTATTGCATTAACAGCATATTTTTTATCATGGAAAAGATAGGTTTCTGCTAGGCAATGACCGTCAAATGGTATTCCATGGATAAACTCTTTACCGTCTTCCAGAAAGCTGCTCAGCTTAACGGTGCCGGATTTTATTTGTAAATAATACTTCGGAGTGCTTTCTTCTTCAAAGATATATTCACCGGGGATATAGTTTTGCAGTTCAGCGCCATGGGAAAACAAAAGGTTTTCACAAATGATCATAAGCTAACAGGTATTGATTTTTGTTAAAATTAACAAAATAACACCTTGTTTAAAAATTAATAAGTACCACATACATGCCTTAAAACTGCTGTAGCAAAGCGATTGGCCCCTGTACAAATAAGATGATAAGTTCTTGCTGTTTTAGTGAAATTTTTACAAACCCATATTCGTAAACCGGCATGAAAAATCCGCAGAGTTCTCCGCGGATATTATTTTTGTTTCCTGTCTTAATTTAAGATTATTCCCTGTTGCTGCTATCTTCCTCCTCATCCTCTTCTGCATCATATTGTTCAAGGAAATAAGCAAACGTAAAATCTTCCATTTCTTCTTCTGTATCTTCCAGTGTCGTAAGCAGGTCTTCGAAAGTTTCAAGCTGGTCAACCGTCATGTTTACAAATTCAAGATGAAGCGGCATTTCCAGTCCGCCTGTGATGACATCAGATAAGGCATCCAGATTGTCTCCGAAATGCTCCGGAAGCGTAATTTTTTCTTTTAGCTGGGCATAAAAATCTTCGTCATCCCCAATATCCGTAAAATCTATATATATTGTTTTCATATTCTTATTTATTAATTAACCGGTCCGGAAACACAATTTAACATCGCTGATATTTGCTCTTAATCAAAAAAACTACTGCTTTTTAAAATTTTTATAATGATCTTTTGTCAGGTAAACCTCACCTTTATCTGTGAAGACAATCCGGTCGCCGTTCCTGTTTCCACAATGGTAATTTACATCGGCCTCCTGATACAATTCAGTTTTTGGAAGTTTGCCCTCACGGTTGCCGAAACGGTCTCCGCCGATGGCTTTTCCCGGCAGAACCTCACAGAGATTTCCTTTCGCAGGATCCCAGCCCTTGCTTCTGGCTTCATTTTTCGTAATGTAATACGCCGGCAGTTTGTGGTTTTCCTTTACATAATCAATGACGTTTTTCTCTTCCGTTAACTGATCGATGGACTGTTGGATATCCTTACCCGCCGCTCCGTATTCAACAACAGGATTTGTTTCTGAGACCAAAGGTTTATCCGCAATGAAATTTTTATAAACATACATCACAGACATCCCGAAAAGAAGTCCTAAACAGATGAAAAATACAGATCTTGTTTTACCGGTCATTATTTTTTTAATTTAAATTGATAATTACCATTCTGCCTTTTACCAGCATATTGTTATATTGATAAACTGTTACATTGTTACATTGATTTTATCCTTTCCGCCATTCTTCAGGAATATCACAGATCGGAATCGGGACCATTTTATGTTTTGCGGCTTTGTGCATCCTGTCGAAAATCATGAATACCTCTTTATCGCGGCCTTCATAATCAGCAACTGCTTTCGTTCCGTATTCTTTCTGGATTTTTTCCAGCTCAGGATAGGTGGCACCGATCTGGTCTTCATCAGTCCGTTCAGCATCCCAAAGCCCGTCCGTAGGAATGGCATTCTGAATACTTTCAATCAGGTTCAGTGATCTCGCCAGTTCATACACCTCTGTTTTATAAAGGTCTGCAATAGGAGAAACATCCACACCGCCGTCACCGTATTTCGTGTAAAACCCGATGCCGAAATCCTCTACTTTATTTCCGGTACCGCAAACCAGAAGCCCGTGAAGCTGCCCGAAATAATACAGGTTCAGCATTCTGAAACGGGACCTTGTATTGGCCATGGCCAGATTATTGTTAGGATTGTCTTTTGAATGTTCTGCGACAACGCTTTCAAAGCTTTCAAAAACAGGGGTAAGGTTAACGGTTTCTCCTTTTACATTCGGGAATCTCTTTTTCAAGTCTTCAATATGGTCCTGCGCCCGGCTGATCTGGTCTGCTTTCTGGCGGATCGGCATTTCCAGAAGGAGTACGTCAAGGCCCGTCATGGCGCAAAGCGTAGAAACCACTCCGGAGTCCACACCTCCCGAAACGCCCAGTACATATCCTTTTGCATTAGCTTTTGTGGCGTAGTCTTTAAGCCAGTTGACAATATGGTCTGTTATTTTCTGTGTCTGCATTGTTTATATTTTTAATCTTTTTAAGAAGTTCCAATTTATATTCCAAAAATTTTCAAAGCTGATTTTCACGTCGTTTTTCGTACCAGAAACAAAGGCCGTCAGGCTCCGTTAATTCACCGGTTTTAATGAAACCCAGTTTTTTCATCAGGTGATGGGAAGCCGTATTTTCATGGTGCACATCCGCATAGACCGTGTCCAGGTTCAGTTCTCTGAAGCCATATTCAAGAGAAGCTTTTGCAGCTTCTGAAGCATATCCTTTTCCCCAGTATTCCGGCAGGAACCGATAGCCTAAATCATAGAAATTTTTATATCCGTTTGCTTCTATACAGAATTTAAGCCCGCACCAGCCAATGAAAAGCCCGCTCTTCTGCTCCACAACAGCCAGTCTCCCGGTGCTATAATCAATATATTGTTTCCTGATTATGCGGATGATATGCTCAGATTCATGGAGCTCTGTAACAGGCAGAACGCCCGTATATTTTACAACTTCCGGATTGGAGTCCATAAGGAAGAGCCGCTCAGCATCAGCTTCCTCGAATTCCCTTAAAATAAGCCTTTCTGTTTTAATTTCCATACCTTGTTTTTGTGACTGCAGCTTTTTCAGTGTTTTATTTGTGAAAGTAAGCTTTTATGCGCCTTGATAGCCGGCCAAAGACATAAAAAGAGTTGCAATTATTTTATTTTTGGGCATCCGGTTATCTTTAAATCATTATTTTTGTACTCTTAAATTGCATGTAAAAATATGAAGATTTTCAGAATTATTGCGCTTTCTTCAGGATTAGTTTTGAGTTTGAACGCCTGTAAAAAAGAATCCAGGGACCAATGGAACGTGGAAATAAAAACCCCTGCCGAAAAAGTGATGATCACCGATATTTCAGGGCAGTTTTATGACCAGAATATTCCGCTGGAGCAGTTTAAGAGTGAGTTTCCCTGGTTTCAGGGCACGGTGAGCGATGCTGATTTCGGAAAACGGAGAACCGATAACGAAGAAATTAAAATTTATAAGGAAGCCATCGGAAAAATAGACCAGAAAAGGCTTCAGACTGATCTTCATGATCTGTTTTCACATATCAAATATTATTTCCCGCAGTTTAAGAGCCCGAAGGTATATCTGTTTTCTTCAGCTTTACAGATGGTTCAGGACCCTATTTTTTATGATGCCAAAGAAAATCTCCTGTTTATAGATATTACAGGTTTTATGGGGGAAGGAAACCTCAATTACAAAGGGCTGGAAATGTATTTCCAGAAATCTATGAACCCGAATAACATCGTTCCCAAAGTAGCACAGATTTTTGCGGAAGGCTTTGTAAAGGAATCTCCGGACCATCAGAAATTTATTGATATGATGATTCTGAATGGCAAAATAATGGTTCTTAAGGATGCCTTTCTGCCTTCTTATCCTGAATATCTGAAGATGAATTATACCCAGAAGCAGTATGAATGGGCAGTTTCCAACGAAGCCAATATCTGGAACTATTTTGTGGAAAACAATATCATTTTCGGGGATGACCACAGGCTGGAAGACCGTTTCATCGCTCCGGGGCCTTTCTCGAAATTTTATACCGATATAGACAATGAATCTTCACCGCAGGTCGGGATCTTCACCGGATGGCAGATCTGCAAAGCCTATCTTAATGAAAAGCCGGATACCAGGCTGCAGGATTTTCTGAAGATGGATGCCACGATAATCTTTAACCAGTCCGGATATAAACCGAAACTGAAATAGATTAGTCAGGAAGGGAGGTTTGAAGATGGAAGTAAGATAAGGTTATAAGTAGGGAATTAACCTAAAAAATAAATTAGAAATAAATAGAAACGTTATGAGAAAAACTCAGATTACGATAGATGTAGAACTTGATGAAAACCATATCCCGGAACATATCAGCTGGAACGCGCAGGACGGTGGGATAGATAAGGAAGAAACAAAAGCCACCATGATCTCCGTTTGGGATGATAAAACCATGGAAGCTTTAAGAATTGACCTCTGGACCAAGGAAATGCCGGTTGACCAGATGAAAATGTTTATCCACCAGATCCTTGTTTCCCTTGGAAATACGTACCAGAGAGCAACAGGAGAGGAAGATGTAGCGCAGTGGATGGAAGAAATTGCGGAAGAATTTGCTGTTAAGTCGGCGATAAAAATGTAAATAATAATAAATGTAACAGTCTGAAAGTTTAACAATATAATAATAATTGGTAAACCGGTAAACTGATACATTGGTAAATTATCAAATTATGAATTTTAATACAAAAGTAATACACGGAGGGCAGCACCACGAACCGGCAACCGGTTCTGTAAATGTGCCTGTATTTTTAACCTCTACATTTGCACAGACAAGCCCGGGCGTTCATTCCGGTTACGAATATTCAAGAGCTGCAAACCCTACAAGACAGGCGTTGGAAGACTCTTTGGCAAGCATTGAGAACGGAGCAAGAGGGCTGGCATTCGGATCCGGGCTTGCCGCCATTGACTGTGTTCTGAAATTACTGAATCCCGGTGATGAGGTAGTAGCCGTTGATGATTTATACGGAGGAACCTACAGGATGTTTACGCGGCTTTTTGAAAAATACCAGCTGAAATTCACGTTCGTGAATTTTGATGATGTTTCGAAAATTGCTGATGTCATTACCGATAAAACCAAGCTGATCTGGGTGGAGACTCCAACCAATCCGCTGATGAAACTGGTTGATATCAAAGCTGTTGTTGAAATAGCCAAAGGAAAAAATATCCTGGTTGCCGTTGACAATACTTTTGCCACGCCGTATCTTCAGAGACCGATTGATATGGGAGCTGATATCGTGATGCATTCCGCTACAAAATATTTAGGGGGACACTCTGATGTGATTGCCGGAGCTTTAATTGCAAAAGATGCTGAACTCGGAGACAAGCTTCATTTCATCCAGTTTGCAAGCGGCGGTATTTTAGGACCTCACGATTCTTATCTGGTATTGAGGGGAATCAAAACATTGGCTTTAAGGGTTCAGAGACATTCAGAAAACGGAATGGCTGTTGCCAGATACCTGGAATCTCACCCTGCTGTAGATAAGGTAATTTATCCTGGATTGGAATCCCATCCGCAATATGAGCTGGCAAAAGCCCAGATGAAAGATTTCGGAGGCATGGTTTCCTTCACATTCAAATCCGGTAAGCAGGAAGATGCCGTTAAATTTCTGGAACAGGTAAAAGTATTTACTTTGGCAGAATCATTAGGCGGAGTAGAATCCCTGGCCAATCACCCGGCCCTGATGACACACGCTTCGATCCCTGCTGAAAAACGTGCTGAACTGGGAATTACAGATGATCTCGTACGTTTAAGCGTAGGGATTGAAGATGCGGAAGACCTGATCGCAGATCTGGAAAAAGCATTTTCTTAATTCAATTAAATAAACATCATGAGAAAAATGGAGATAGGCGTCCTTAATGAAGCCCCGTTTTTCTCATGATAATTTGACAGCCATAAACACGTTATGGCCCCATCACTTATAACATCACCTTAACATGACTGATTTTCAGAAATATGTACAGCGGTATTTAGACCTTATTCCATCAGCAGACTGGCTGCAGGAAATGAAGAATACCGGAGAAAAAACTGTTCAGATATATTCCGGACTTACCGAAGAACAGTCTCTTTTTGCTTATGCGGAAGGAAAATGGACACTGAAAGAACTGCTCCTTCATTTATCAGATACGGAAAGAATTTTTCAATACAGGATTTTAGCCTTTGCAAGAGGTGACCAGAATGAGCTGCCGGGTTTTGACGAAGAAACGTATGCTCAAAATTCCTTCGCCAACGAAAGAAGCTTAGGATCATTAATAGAAGAATACCAGTTGGTCAGAAAATCTTCTCAGATTCTATTGGAAACACTACATCCTTCTGTGGTAAGCAATACAGGGACAGCCAACGGAAACCGGCTTTCTGTAGAGATCATAGGGAAACTGATTGTCGGGCATAACGAACATCATTTGAATATTATTAAGGAAAGATATCTGCCACATATCTAATGCGTGAATTAAAAGGTAAAGTAATTGTAAGTAGCTTATTGATTTTTGTACTTTCTCTTTTCTTTAATGCTTTTACAGTGGAGGATATGGGCAAGATTAAAAGTTATAAGTCTGTTGAAGTTTTTTTAATAGGACCTGTCAGTTTTTTAGGAGGTGCGGGAAAAGAATTTTTGGTGTGGACGGCAAATATATGGTTTTTGATTTCTGTTGTCTGTATGTTAAAAAGACATTACCTGTCCTCATTCATAACAGGAATAGTTGCCTTTATCATTTCAGGGGCATTTATTTTTCTTGAAGAAATCTTAGCGGCTGAAAATGGACGGATGGCCAGCATTTACAGTTTGGATGCCGGATATTTTTTATGGCTGGCTTCTATTCTGTTTGTTGCTTCTTCTGCAGGTTATATACACATAATAAATAAAAAAGATGCGCAATCTGCATAATTTGGATGCCAAAAAAAGTATTCAGTTCAGAAAGCTGATTTTTGATGAAAGTAATTCTGCTGCATCAGACCGGCTGTTTACCTATATTATGTTTTCAGGCTTTGTTCTTATATCCTTATGTATAATACTTGATATTATAGCATCCAATGAGGTTTCCTTTTCTCTTATTTTCCCCTTTTTAATCATGATTTTCGGGCTGCGCGGGTTATACTGTCAGTTTACTGAAATGAATCTCAGGGAAATCAGGACTAATATTCTGCCGGAGGAAATTAAAAAAAAGCTTACAGACTACAGCAAAAAAAAGAAGTACATGCTCTATCAGGCAACAGATTATTTATTTTTTTTGAATGAATCTAATCATGAAGGATTTTCCGGCTATGAACAGACTACTTTTATTTTTATAATTGAAGGAAAAATTTTATACACTTTGCTTAAGGAGACCACAAGATTTAATACACCTGTTTTGTTCGCACAATATTTTAAGGCGAGAGATTTGAAAAGAATATTAAGATAAGCATTGAATTAAAGAAAAAGAACATTAGAAAGCTTTAATCAAAACATACATTATTACATGGAAAACATTATAAATTTATTAAAATCCGGAGGAACCATCCTTTACCCGACAGATACGATCTGGGGAATTGGCTGCGATGCTACCAATATTGAGGCCGTTAATAAAATTTTCGACATTAAAAAAAGGGAGAAAAATAAATCCATGATCATCCTGGTGGAAACTGAAAAGCGGCTGCAGGATCTGGTAGATGTTCCGGAAATGGCCTGGGAAATTATTGATCTGAGCGAAAAACCGGTAACCATTGTTTATGAAAACCCAAGAGGTCTTC
>Ga0265780_10000830_pt1 | contig 45979 bp, 37 predicted proteins | sample P1T30metagenome_FD_192432 | JGI IMG/M metagenome (GOLD analysis project Ga0265780, IMG submission 192432) | Plant litter microbial communities from East Loma Ridge, Irvine, California - P1 T30 | ecosystem: Environmental > Terrestrial > Plant litter > Unclassified | place: USA: California... | reverse complement strand
CTATGGCCGACGCTGTTCGAGGAATGGGCGCGCGCGCAAGGCCTTGGGTGAGCGAAGCGCGCCGAGGTCAGAGCGCCTCGTACCGGAAGTCGCGAAAGCGCGCCTCGCCGCTGCCGGCCGAATACAGGCCGGGGCGCAGCATCAGGAACCCGCCACGGACATTATGGTGATAACCCGACACCTCCATGCCGCGGTCGAACCGGTGCCAGCTCTTGCCCGCATCGCCGCTGGTATGGATTGCGACGATGTGACGCGTATTCGTGATGCGGATCCGCATGCGGCGTCCGTGCGGATTGGCTGGCCGCCCACGCTCGTTGCCATATTGGTGCGTGACGAACCGGTGTTCGTCGAAGCCGAGCCCGCAATACAACCTGTCGTCGTAGAACAGCACAAGTCCTGCGGTGCCGCCGGGGGGGATCTCGACGTCGCACTCGAACCGATAGGCCTGGTCGCCGGCGATTAGCATCAACGGCGACGAATCCACCGGCGCGGTGCCACTGGCTTTCAGGATCAGCGCGCCCTTGTCGGTCCTGACCCGGTCCCGTTCGGCGAGGCCTGGTCGGAAGAAATTCCATTTGCTGCCGAGTTGCAGGGTACGGAAGTCGTCCGAAAGCGGTTGGCCGTGGGGCACCGCTGCGCCCCCCTTCGGCTTGGCCAGAGGCTTTGACAGATCCCCGCCGGTCATCGCGAACCAGCCATCGGCGGTCCAGCGGATCGGATCGAGCAACGCTTGCCGACCGAGCGTCCAATAGCCGTTCTCGAAGCCGTGGTAGATCGACCACCAGCTGCCGTCGGGCGCCTCGACGAGGCTGGCATGACCGCGCGACCACCATTTTTCGTCGGTGCTGACGGTTCGTACCACCGGGTTGGCGGGGTCGTTGGTCCAGGGGCCGTGGATCGAGCGCGAGCGGGCGACGATCACCATGTGCCCGGTCGGTGGACCGGCGGTGCCGCCGACCGCGGTGATCATGTAGAACCAGCCGCCGTGGCGGACGATCTTCGGTCCTTCGGGACTGAAACCCTCGACATCCCAACTGTCGGGATAGCGCCACGGATCATAGACATGCTCGACCTTGCCGACCGTCGACAGGCCGTTGGCGGCGAGCCGGATGCGGTCGCCGCCCGACAGGAACAGCCAGCGCGATCCGTCCTCGCCGACCGCATGGCAGGGATCGATATGATCGGGCAGCCCGAGGTCGATCGGGTCGGACCAGGGCCCGTCGATATGATCCGCCCAGATGACGTGGATCGCGTTGGGCTTGGCCTTGACCGGAATATACAGGAAGTACCGACCATCGTGCTTCTCGAGGCTGACTGCCCAGACCGAGCCGATGTTCTTGGTAAGCGCCGCTTTGCGCGGTTGCCAGTTCACCAGGTCGCGGCTGTGCCAGATCGTCAGTCCCGGATAGGAATCGAAACTGGAGAACGTCATGTAATAGTCCGCGCCGTCCTTCAGGATGGCGGGATCGGGATGGTCGCCCGCGATCAACGGATTGAGGAACCGTCCATCGCCCAGATCGGCAACTCGCTGACCGTCGAAGCCACGCCGCCAGTCGTCCTCGAACCGCTGCACGCACGCATCGGGCTGGGGCGGTTCTGCGACGGCGGGGGTAGTCGGAACGAGCGCAGCCGTCCCGCCCGCCAATGCCAGTCCAAACGTCTCGCGGCGATTATAAGTCATGCGCTCGTCCTGTTCTGATTTGGCGTCGTGACCTGAATGTCGAGACCGGTCGTACCAGCATGATGCTGCCCGGGTCGATGGTCGTCACGATCGAGCCGGGCAGCACCGAACCATCAGAACGAGAAGCGCATCCCCGCCGTGAACTGGCGACCGCTATGCGTCAGCACGTTCAGGCGGTTCGACTCGTCGACGAACTGGTCGTTGACCTGATCGGTAAGGTTGATCGCCTCGATGCTGAACTTGAGGTTGTCGGTCAGATTGTACGACATCTGTGCATCTACGTTGGTCGTGCCGCTCGTGCCGTTGTACGAATTCCCCTCGGTTCCCGGGACCGCGGTGAGATAGCGCGACCGATAGGCGATCGAGCCACGGATCTGGAATTTGGCCGTCTCGAAATACAGGGTGCCGTTGGCGGCATGCTTCGACAGCCCGATCAGCGGCGCGGTCACCGAAGCGCCGCCGGTCGCCGACGTCAGATACTGGATGTTGGAGGTCACGTGCGTGTAGTTCGCCAAGACGCCGAAGTTGGAAAGGAAGCCCGGCAAGAAGCTGAACGGCTGTTGCACGTTGACCTCGAAGCCCTTGAGCCGGCCGCCGCTCGAATTGACCGGCTGGCTGACGATGAACAGGTCGGTCGGCGAGGCACTCGTACCGGCGAGGAGCGAGTCCGGCAGGCCCAGGCTGCTGAACGGAACGGTGGTGCTGAGCGACTGGACGAACGTGCCGATGTCCTTCTGGAATGCGGAAACCGCGTAGATCGCGCCTCGCGTCGGATACCATTCGACCGAGACGTCGAGATTGTCCGATTCCGTCGGCTTCAGATCAGGGTTGCCGCTGCTGAAAGTGCGGTTGCCGCCTGAAACGCTGAGGTTGCCACCCGGTGCGATCGCCGAAATCCCGGCGCGGGCGAGCGTCTTCGCCGCTGCGAAGCGGACGAGCAGCGTCTCGGTTACATCCATCACCAGATTTCCCGACGGCAACCAGCGATTGTAGCTCCGGTCCGCTACCACCAGGTTGGTAGCGGCGCCCTGGCCTGCGTAACCAGTCGAGCGCTGGTCCGTGTTGGCGTAGCGCACGCCGACGTCGCCGCGGATCGGTAGGCCGCGGTCGGCTAGGTTGAACTCCGCCATGCCCCAGCCGCCGATATCGTCCTCACGCACTGTGATGTACGATCCTCGGGCGCTCGCGTTGGTCACGCCACCGGTCGCGTAGAGCGGGTTCGAGTAGATCCCGTAGAGCTCGGCGAACTTGTTGAGATCTGGAACGACCCACGCGGTCGGCGTACCCGATGGCGTATCAAGGCCTTTGCCGAAGCCCGAGAAGAGGGTCGTCGCCGCGGCGAGCTGTGCAGGTGTGAGCGTCTGCACGACGGATTCCCCGGACAGGCGACGCTGTTCGGTCGAGCTGTAGTCGAACCGCCGCCAGTCCACCCCGACCTTCAGTTTCAACAACGGATTGACCGTCCACTCGGCAAAAGTCTTCGCGTTGGTGAAGCTGTTGTTGACGGTCTGTGGGCGGATGCGCACTTCCGACGTGCCGTTGGTGAAAGCGAAACTGTTCGGGTTGGTCAGGTCGACGCCTGGCTTGATGGTCGGAAACCGAGTGGCGAAATCGTAGAAAAAGTTGTTCGTGTTGGCAGCATCGATCGTGACGGTCGACTGGATCGGGTTGCTGAACGCCGAGTCCGCATAACCGACGACTGCGCCGATTTTGAAGTTCTCGCCGAATTTCTGGTCGAGCGTACCTGTCACCTGATAGAAATCGGTGACGAGCTTGTCGTAGCGCGACTGGGTGCGCAGATCGACATTGTCGAACGTGCCGCTGATGATGTTGTTGTTGTCGTCGACCACGCCGTCGCGGATGATCGTCTGCGGCTTGCCGGTGCCCGAGCGGCTGAAGCTGATAGCCTGCAACTGCGATTCCTTGCGAGTCCCGTCGAGGCGCGAATACAGCGCGTCGAGCGAGATCAGCGTCTTTGGCGTCGGCTGGAACTGGACCGATCCTGCTGCGCCCAGCCGCTTCTGGAAGATGTCGTAGCTAACGAGACCGGGAATGCGCGGATGGTATAGTCCGGTTGCCGGGTTTGGATCGTTGATTTGGCCCAGGGTATAGCCCGGTAGCCGCGACGCCGCATTGAATCCCGCATTGAACCCGCCATAGGTCCAGCGCGTGATGTTCGCGCCCTCTTCCTTGATCGCGCGCTCCTCATACGCGACCGACAGCAATACACCGAACCGGCCATCATCCGATGTCTTGGTGATCAACCCCGAGATCTTCGGCGTCACCTTCTCGCGCAGGTCGTTGTAGCTCGCGCTAGCTGAAATGACCGCAGTGGCCTTCTTGTAGTCGAACGGCCGTGACGATTGCAGGTCGACGGTGCCACCCAGCGAACCCTCCTCGACGTCCGCGGTCGCGGTCTTGCGCACCGCGATGCTGTTGAACAGGTCGGACGAGAAGATGTTGAAATCGAACCCGCGGCCGCGGTTCACGCCGCCCGAATTATCGGTGCCCCCGGTCGTGCCTATCGCCTCCATCCCGTTGATCCGCACGCGGGTGTAGTCGGGGCCAAGCCCACGTACCGAGATGTTGCGACCCTCGCCGTTCACGCGACTGATCGAAACGCCCGGGATGCGCTGCAATGACTCCGCCAGGTTCAGGTCGGGAAATTCCGCGATGTCTTCCGCCTTGATGACGTCGACGGTCGCTGTCTGCGTGCGCTTGATGTTGATCGCGCTGTTGAGGCTCGCGCGGAACCCGGTGACGACGATATCCGGCGTATCCGCCGCGAGCGGCGCTTCGGTCACGGTCTGCTCGGGCGGCAAGGCAGGGGAGGCCGGAGGCGTGTCGGTATCGGTCGTGTTGCCGGCCGCCCGCGCCTCCTTCTGCGCGGTAGTCTCCGGCACGCCCTGCGCGTGCGCCATCGTCGCCAACGAACACGCGACGATCGCGCTCGACATGGCCAGCACGGATTTGAAGCTGCGGATCCCAGTCATAGTCACTCCCCTAACTCCGGCACTTCGTGCCCACCGCCGGCTTCGTTGGAGCCGGTCTGTCGCAATCTGTGTTAGGCCGGGTGTCGTCGGCTAAGCCAATCTCATTCCGGCATCGATCGATGCGAACCATGCACTGATCCAGCGCCTGCATCCGTTGCCGTAACTCAATCAAGTCGTTACTTGGCTCGATCAATCCGATTTAGGACTTGGACCAGCCCCGTTCTCCTCGATACACCCATTTCTGAACACTCGCGGAGATCGAGTGCCGGACAGGAGAGCGAAGCATGACGATCGCCGCAGCAGCCCCCGCCCCAGATGCGGTTGCAGGAGGCGTGACCGGGCAGCCGACTGCGGTGCGCTACCGCGTGATCGCGCTGATCTTCCTAATCACTTCAATCAATTACGCGGACCGCGCGACCTTCTCGATCGCGGGCTCCGCCGCTTCGACCGAACTCGGACTGTCTTCGGTACAGACCGGCTTCATCCTGTCCGCGTTCGCCTGGGCGTATGTCCTCGCACAGATCCCCGGCGGGCTGCTGCTCGACAAGTTCGGCACCAAGCGCGTCTATGCCGGTGCGATCCTCGCCTGGTCGCTCTTCACCGCGACCCAGGGGCTGACCGGTTTGATCGCGGGCGTTTCCGCGGTCGCCATGCTGTTTGCGTTGCGCTTCCTCGTCGGCCTTGCCGAGGCGCCGTCATTCCCCGGCAATGCCCGCCTCGTCGCCGCCTGGTTTCCGGGAGCCGAGCGTGGCACCGCGTCGGCGATCTTCAATTCGGCGCAGTATTTCTCACTCGTCGCGTTTGCCCCACTGATGGGCTGGCTGGTGCACAGCTATGGCTGGCGCGCGGTGTTCTGGGTGATGGGTGCGATCGGCTTGGTCGCGACGGCTCTGTTCGTCCGCTACATCCACAGCCCGGTCCGCCACCCAAAAATCAATGCTGCCGAGCTCGCGCATATTGAGGCGGGCGGCGGGCTGATCCGGATGGAGGACGCCGCCAACCGTCCGCAGGCGTTCTCGTGGACGAACCTGCGCCAGCTGCTCGCGAACCGGATGCTGCTCGGCATATATCTTGGCCAATATTGCATCAACGTGCTGACCTATTTCTTCGTCACCTGGTTTCCGATCTACCTCGTGAAAGAGCGTGGGCTGAACATCATGGAGGCCGGCTTCGCTGCCGCCGCGCCAGCACTGTGCGGGTTCGTCGGAGGACTGGTCGGCGGCTACACGTCCGACCTGCTGCTGAAGCGCACCGGCTCGATCGACATCGCGCGCAAAGTGCCGCTGGTGTTCGGGATGCTGCTGGCGACGCTCATCATCGCCTGCGTATTCGTCGAGGCGGAGTGGCTGGTCGTCACGCTGATGGCGGTCGCGTTCTTCGGCAAGGGCGTCGCCTCGCTTGGATGGGCGGTCATGTCGGACGTCGCCCCGAAGCAGCTGGCCGGGTTGACGAGCGGGGTGTTCAACATGTTCGGCAACGTCGCCGGAATCGTCACGCCGATCGTCATCGGTTTCATCGTTGGCGCTACGGGATCGTTCGACTGGGCGCTCGTGTTCGTCGGGGCGCACTGCCTGCTGACGATCTTTTCGTTCCTGGTGATCGTCGGCCCGATCCGCCGCGTTGAGCTGGCCGCGTGACCGTCGATCGCCGCACGCTTCTCCGCGGGGGCGCCGTCGCGCTCGCCGCGCTCCCGGCCGCTGCCCGTGCCGCGCCTGCTGCGCTGCGGGTTGCGACGCCGATGCCGGCACCGGAATGGGCGGTCCTGCAACGCCGGTTGCTCGCCGCCAATGCCGAGGCATGCGAGGCGTTCTACACGAAGTATGTCGATGGCCGCGGGTGGCTGCGCGTGTTCGAGCGCTGGGGCGCGAACGACGGTCCCGACGATGCGGCGGAAGCGACGAATGACTGGGCGATCCTGCACGCGCTCGGCGGCCCAGATCGTATCCGCGATCTGTATGCGCGGGCGTGGGAGGGGCACCTCGAGCAGTTCACTGCCGCGCGCACGGTCGACGTGCCGATCGCGCGCAAGGGAATGTATTTCCGCGAGTTTCCCGTCCAGATGGACTGGCAGCACAACGCGGAGGGGCTGACGACCTTCAACCTGATGGGGCTTTCCGGCCCGCGCGACCTCAAGCTGATCGAGCGTACGCGTCGTTACGCCGATTTCTACACCGGCCGCGATCCGACCACGCGCAACTACGATACGAAGCTGCGAATCATGCGCAGCCTGATGAACGGCAGCCGGGGCCCGATGCTGCGCCGTGCGACCGAACTTGACTGGGCGGGCGATCCGTTCGCTGCCGGCGAACGCTTCCACATGGAGCACGGCGAGACGACCTACGCGCAGACGCTCGCGCATTATGCCGAATATGGCGACGTCGTCGGCGACAACCCGCTCAACCTTCAGGCGACGACGCTCGGGCTCAACGCCTATGCGCTCGGGGCAGGGGATCGATACCGGACCTGGGCGCTGGACTATCTCGACGCCTGGGTCGGCCGCGCGAAGGCGAACGGCGACATCATCCCCAGCCGGGTCGGTCTCGACGGTGTCGTCCCGCGCGACTGGTGGAGCGGCGTATACGGCTGGGGCTTCTCGCCGATCGTGCCGCAGACGGGCAAGCGCGAGAACCGGAACCGCGTACCGCGTTCGATCACCGCGTTCATGACCGGCACGCTGCTGAGCGGCGACCAGAACTATATCGACGTCTGGCGCCGCCAGACCGCGCGGATCAATGCTCAAGGCAAGACGGTCGACGGCGTCCTGTCGGCGCCGACGATGCACGGCGCGGACGGCTGGTATGGCTGGCAGCCCGGTCCGTTCAAGACCAATGGCTTCGAGATCTGGTACGTATCGCAAGCCCCGGCGGATCGCGCCGCGGCCGGTGACCACCCGTGGGTCAGCTTTCTCGAAGGTACGAACCCGAGTTACGCCGTGACCGCGTTGCGCGCCGATCTGAAGGCGGTTGCCGAACGCGTCGCCGCGCGCCTTGCCGACCCGACGACACCGGAAACCCGGCTCGCCGACTGGCCGATCGACATCAACCCGGCAAACGTCACCAGCCTCGTCCAGCTGATGACCGGCGGCCTGCACATCGCCCGCCCGTCCTGGTCGAAGACTTCGCCATTGCAGGGCGGCGTGCCGCTCCACTGCCGGCTCCGGTATTTCGACGCGGACCGCAAGCGCGCCGGTGTTCCCGAAGATGTCGCCGCGCTGGTGCATACGCTGGGTGATACGACGACCGAAGTGACCCTGGTGAACCTCAGCACCACTCAGCCGCGCATGGTCGTGGTGCAGGGCGGCGCCTATGCCGAGCATCGGATCGAAGCTGTGACGATCGACGGCCGGACGGTCGACATCGTCGGCGCTGCATTCACCATCCGCCTCGAGCCGGGTTGTGGAGCACGGATGGCCTTGCGCATGCGGCGCTATGCGAACCGACCGACTCTCACTCTCCCGTGGGATCGATAGAGAGGTCGGCGGTCCCTCCAACGGGGCAGGGCAGGTACTAACCCCCCGGCTTGATGTATGGTGCGACGGCGAACAGCAGGCGTTCCTCGCGGCGGGGATCGTCCTCCATTCGCACCTCTCGGTCGAAGATCATCGTCGAGCGCCGCGCCAGTTCATACTGGCGCCAGGCCGGCACGCTCGGGCACTTCGGATCGCCTGTCCGTGCCATCGCGATGAACGCATCCGCCATCCGCCCGGCCAATCGTCGCGCCTCAACGCCATCACCAGTCCGCGCGCTCGGCTGTCGAGTGTTCTCGAACACCAGGCCGATGTCGAGCGTATGGAACGCGCCGAGCACGCCGCCCGCCTCCGGCGAAGGGAAGTCGAGCTGGTACATCCAAGTAGGCGCGCCGATCTTCGCTCGCTCCTCCGCTTGGATCAGATGCCCGGGCCACGACCGGCCCGCGGTCGATGCCGCCAGGAGGATCTGCCCCGGCGTACGATCGGGATAGAGTTCACGGTAGCGCCGGATGACATGATCGGGCGCCAGGTCCTTGGTCGTTTCGCGCATGAGCCGTCCGGGAAGATTGTCCCAATTCGTATCGCCGCGCATCAGGGTCTCACTGATCCACAACCCGGTTTCGTCATGCGTATTGCCGACGATCAGCGGGATATGCGCTGCCTCGCGTGGGGCGTCGGGAAAGAAGGGGTGCCGCGTAAGGACATGGTGATCGAGCGTCGATGTGAAGCTGATCTCGCCCTTGTCCTCGATCGGATCGGTCGTCGCCATGGCCTCTACCAGCCGCTCGATCGGCAACGTCTTCAGTGCGGCGAAGCCGCCGGCCCCGGTCTTGGACATCATGGCGCGCGCGCGGGTCGTGGCGTGGTTCGGCCCCGCGGCGGTGACATGCTGGCCGCTCATCGTTGCGGCGGCGTGGAACAGCGGGCGCGCCTCCGCCATCGCCATCAGGGTGACGATCTTGGCTCCACCACCCGATTGCCCGAACAGCGTCACCCGGCCCGGATCGCCACCGAACGCCGCGATGTTGTCGCGCACCCACTGCAACGCGAGGACAATGTCGAGATTACCGACATTGCCCGATTCCGCCGGTCCGCCAAGCTGCGCGAGATACGCATAGCCGAGCGCTGCCAGCCGGTGGTTCAGCGTGACGACCACCACGTCGCCGCGCCGAACCAGATTGCCGCCGTCATACAACGGATCGGATCCTGACCCGTGTGCGTGCGCGCCGCCGTGGATGTAGACCATGACCGGTCGTCGCGCATCGTCGAGCGCGGACGTCCAGACGTTGAGGAACAGACAATCCTCGCTAGTCGGCTCGGTTGCCTTGGTCTGCGGCGAGGCGGCGCCGTAGCGCGTGGCATCCGCGATGTCGGTCCACGGCGTCGGTGAGACCGCACGCTCAAACCGTCGTGTTCGCGTATCCGCACCATACCGCACACCGCGAAAGACCAGCACGTTGCGGTCAATCATCCCGCGTACGCGCCCGTATCGCGTCGTCGCAACCGGGCTGACCGGTGCGCGCGCGGCGGTCATAGCCGGAGTCGTCGCAAGACCGGCGAGCACCGTACGACGATCGATCACGCCGCGGTTTCGGCGCACAGCCGTCGCATCGGTTCCAGCGCCGGGTTCGTATTGTCGCGCCGCCACGCCATGTGCAGCTCGACGGGCTTTTCGGGTTCGGTCGCAAGCCGGCGGAACTGCACGTCGATCATGTGCAGCCCCGATGCGGATTCGGGCACGATCGCCGCAGCGAGCCCGGCATGGACGAGCCCGAGCATCGAATGGATCTGCGTTACGTGCTGGACATATTGCGGCGACACGCCGGCAGCGTCGAACAGCCCGACGAGCATCTGGTGGAAATAGCCCGCGCCCTGCCGCGCGTACATGATCAGCGGCAAGCCATCGAAATCGCTCAGTTCGAGCACCGCCTTCGCCTGCCGCGGATCTCCGGCCGGCAGCGCGACCACGAGCGGCTCGACCTGCACGCAGGCGGTGTCGAACTCATGGCGATCGAGCGGCGGCCGTACGAAGCCGATGTCGATCAATCCGGTCAGCAGCGCATCGACCTGGTCGGTCGTCACCATCTCGCGCAGTTCGAGGTCGATGTTGGGCAGGCTCGCTCTCGCCTGTGCGACGATCTGGGGCACAAGATTATAGCCCGACACCGCGGTGAAGCCGATCGCCACGCGTCCTGCATCGCCCTTCGCCACGCGTCGCGCCGACAGCGCCGCGCTTTCCGACAACCGGACGATCCGCCGCGCCTCGATCAGGAACACGCGGCCGGCGGGCGTCAGGCTCACCTGCCGGCTGGTGCGTTCCAGAAGCGTGACGTCGAGGATCCGCTCGAGCAGTTGGATCTGCCGGCTGAGCGGTGACTGAGTCATGTTCAGGCGCTGCGCTGCGCGTCCGAAATGAAGTTCCTCGGCGGCGGCGACGAAGCAGCGAAGCTGGCTCAGTTCGAACATCATCGCCGCACTATCCGTTGGTTTTCGTTCGCTGTCACGCCGCCTTGGCAAGAGCAGTGGGGGCGACCTTTTCGATCAGCATGCGGAGCCGTTCGTCCTCGGCCGTGGACAGATCGGTCAGCGGCGAGCGTACCGGCCCGGCATCGCGCCCGACAACGCGCATGCCCGCCTTGACGATCGACACCGCATAGCCCCGGCCCTGGTTGCGCAACGTGATGTAGGGCAGCACGAAATCGCGCAACTGGTTCAGCACCTCGACCCGGTCGTCGGCTCGTACCGCCTTGTAGAAGGCCAATGCCCATTCCGGCAGGAAGTTGAAGATTGCCGACGAATAGGTCGTGACGCCCATCGTCAGATACGGCGTCGCGAACGTCTCGGCGGTCGGCAGTCCGCCGATGTAGGTCAGTCGGTCGCCCATCCGCGCATAGACGCGTGTCATCAGCTCGATGTCGCCGACGCCATCCTTAAAGCCGACCAGATTGGGATTGCGGTCGCACAATCCGGCCAGCGTGTCGTCGTCCAGGATCGCATTGTCGCGGTTGTAGACGATGACGCCGAGCCCGGTTGCCTTGCAGACCGCGTCGACATGCGCGGCAAGCCCCTCCTGCTTCGATCCGACCAGATAGGGAGGCAGCAGCAGCAAGCCGTCAGCGCCCGCCTTCTCCGCGTCACGCGCGATCCCAGTGGCGATCGCCGTGCCATAGCCGCAGCCAGAGATCACTGGCAGTCGACCGCCGGCTTCCGCCACCGCCGCGCCGACGACCTGCGCCACTTCGGCCGGCGTCAACGAAAAGAACTCGCCCGTACCACCTGCCGCGAACAGTCCGGACAGCTCGTGCTCGAGCATCCACGCGCAATGCTTGCGATATTCCTCTTCGGCGAATGCGCCGTCCGCATCGAAATGCGTGACGGGAAACGACAGCAATCCGCCGCCAAGGCGCTGCGCCATCTCGGTTGGGCTCATGGTCGTCATAACGTGCATCCCCTCGATCGCCTGGTCCGCTTTCGTGTCACGGCCATGTCGAGGATCTTGGTAGGTTGGCGGATCTCTTGCGTCCAAACCAAAGGCGCGCTCGATCGATGCGCGTAATGGATCGATCTGGACAATGCAGGCGCTGACTCTTTCGCGTTGCCCATTCAGCACCTCAGTAATCTGGAGCATGGCGAGCAAACGGAAAGAACCCGCAGCCGATGCGACATGATCTGTCGTCCGAACGCTCCACAGTGTCACTCGCGACGACATGGGATCGCAGAAACATTGGAGAATGACATGAGTAAGGGTCGAAGCGGTGGCAGCTACCGCAGCGCAGTCAGTGGGCGATACGTCACCGCCAAGCATGGAGCCTCAAGCCCCCGCACGACGGTCCGGGAGAGCAGGAGTTCGAGCGGCCCGTCCGGCACGCACTACCGAAGTGCGATTTCAGGCCGATACGTCACCACCGCGCATGGGCGCGTCAGCCCGCGCACCACCGTCAGGGAGAGCTGAACATGACTAAACGATATGTCCGGGCCACCGGCAAGAACACGCAGGGCGACATCACGAAGCTCTGCAACTCGGGCCAGTCCTGGTCGCCCCGAAGCAAGGCCGACGCCATCGCCGACATCGATGGCGGTGTACACGAGTACTGGGTGAACTGGGCCAACTCGCCCGAGACGAAGATCCTCGTCGTGAAAGGGGCGACCGGCAGATATCTTCGCACCGACCGGGACACGACGACCCGTAACAATCTGGACGATCTGCCCGACTGCTGACGGGCGGCGGGGTCGGGGCGTCGCTCCGACCCCGACCTCCTAACTACGCCGTCTCATGGCAACGCCGGAAAGTCGTCTCGTCGGTGGCCAGTCGTCAGCGTGGCCAGTTCGACCGGTGCGACGACCTCGACCGCATCGCCCCACATGTACAGATGCCAGCACATCTCAAGCAGTCCCGCAGCACGGAACCGGACGATCAGCGACCCGTCAGACTCGTGCTCCATCGTCTGGGTGGGATGGAATGAGAAGCCTTCGGCCCAACGCACGGCTTGCGGGGCGAACCGCCAGACGACGTCGCGCACGCCGCCGCCGTCCTGGTACGATCCGAAGCCGGTCATGGCATGGGCCTCCAGATCGAAAGCCTCGGTGCGAACGGCCATGGCAGGTAGAACCGTCGCTTCTTCTATGCCGTCGACACGGTAGTGTCGGACCGTGCCGTCGACCTTGTCCATGTCGACCGCGACCAGATATCGGCGCGTTCCCAGCAGCAGTCCGTGCGGCGAGACGGTCCGCTCGCGAGAGGCCTCGTCATGCCACCCGCGGTACCGGATCCGCAGCTGCGACCCTCCCTTCAACGCCTCGGATATGGCAAGATCGACGGCTTCCCTGCCCACTGGCCTCGGACCAGGGCGGGCCGCATGGCCCAACGCGAGAAGCAGAGCCTCCTCGTCCGCTTCGATCCGCCGGCCGCGATCGTCGGGTATCAGAGCAAGGATCTTGGCATGGAGCGATCGCAGTGCCTGCACGTGATCGACGCCGCCGTTCACCGCCAGGGACTCCTCGGCCAGAGCCAGCGCCGCCAGTTCGTCGGCGGTGGGGATGAGCAGCGGGGCCAGCGCGGCCCTCGGCAGCCTCCACCTGGCGCAGCCGGTCTCTTCGTCCTTGAGCTTCTCCAGTTCGGGGTAGAGTTGTCCCAGTGCATCTATCACCCGCTGTGCGGTCCGATAGTTCCGTTCGAGGATCTCCTCGATCTCGGCAAGACTGACGCCGCGGGCCGACGCGGCTCGAGCCGCAATCGTCAAAAGATCGATCGCATTCCGGTACGACATTGAAACGATCGCTCCATGCGACAAGATATGTCGTCAGATGCTGTCACTATCATCACGGTGGGTTCCGTCGAGCCGACAACAAGATCCATAATGGAGCAATGGCGATGCTGGTACATCAGGGCGGCACGATCGTTTCCGCGAGCGATCTCGTCAACTTCATGGGATGCCGACATGCGACGAACCTGGACGTCGCGAACCTCGTCACCCGCAAGACCTTCGCACCGGACGACGAGAGCGCCGTGCTGCTGCAGGAGAAGGGCATGGAGCACGAGCGTGCCTATCTGGAACGCCTGCGTTCGGAGGGGCGGTCGATCGCCGAGATCTCTGCGGAGGGCACGCTTCCGCAGCAGGTCGAAGCCACCCGTCAGGCGCTGCGGGACGGTCCGGACGTCATCTACCAGGGCGCCTTCCTCGTCGGCCGCTGGCACGGATATTCGGACTTCCTGCTCAAGCGCGACGATACCGCCTCGGCGCTGGGGGGCTTCGCCTACGACGTCGCGGACACGAAGCTGGCACGTTCCGCCAAGGCCAAGCACGTGCTCCAGCTGAGCGTCTATGCCGACATGCTCGCGGCGGAACAGGGGGTGATGCCGCCGTCCATGCATGTGGTCCTGGGTACGGGCGACATCGCCACCGTGCCGACCGTTTCCGTCGGCCACTACCATCATTTCGCACGTCGGCGCTTCGAAGCCTTCGTCGACGCGGCTCCGGTTCCCTCGACGGGCGATCCGTGCAGCCACTGCACATTCTGCCGCTGGCACGACCACTGCGACGAGGTCTGGGAGGCGTCGGACCACCTGTCCATCGTCGCAGGAATGGGCCGAAGCCAGACCGACGCCCTGCGAGCCTCCGGCGTGGTCGACATCGGCGGGCTGGCGGACCTCCCCGCAGGAGCGAGAGTGCAGGGGATCCAGCCGGGCACGCTCGCCCGGCTGGCGGCTCAGGCCGGACTGCAGCGGCATCAGCGGACGACCGGCGAACGACGCATCGAGATCCTCCCTCCAGCGGACGGCCGTGGCTTCGCACGGCTGCCCGAACCGGACGAGGGGGACATGTTCTTCGACATGGAGGGGGATCCGCTCTTCGACGGCGGACTGGAGTATCTGTTCGGCATCGTGGCGCTGGACGAAGGCGTGGACCGGTTCCACGAGTTCTGGGCGCATGACCGAGATGCGGAGAAGTCGGCGTTCGAGCGTACCATCGATTTCATGACCGCGCGTCTCGCTCGCTTTCCGCGCGCTCACGTCTACCACTACGCGGCCTACGAGGAGACCGCGCTGAAGCGACTGGCGATGTATCATGGGACGAGGGAGAGCGAGGTCGACGACCTGCTCCGCACCGACCGTCTCGTCGATCTGTACAAGGTCGTCGCCGAAGCCATCCGGACGTCGGAGCCACGCTACTCGATCAAGAACATGGAGGCGTTCTATCTGCCCGGCGGCCGCCAGGGCGAAGTGAAGACGGCGGGCGACAGCATCGTCATCTACGAGCGTTGGCGGCAGTTGGGCGGCGACGCGAAACTGCAGGAGATCGCCGACTACAATGAGATCGACTGCCGATCGACCAGGCTCTGCCGCGACTGGCTGCTCACCCTGCGCCCGCCGGAGACGGCATGGTTCGCCGGTCGCACGATCGCCCCGCCAGATCCCGTCAGAACGGCGGCGCGGGTGGAGGCCGAGGAACGGACGCGTCGTCTGGCCGACGCCCTGCTCACGGGCGATGGCGACCTTCCCTGGCGACGGCTGCTGGTCGATCTGTTGGAATTTCACCGGCGCGAGGCGAAGCCCACGTGGTGGGCGATGTTCGCACGTCAGGAGATGGATGCGGACGAACTCACGAACGATGCCGAATGCATCTCCGATCTGCGTCCCCACCCGGAGCGCCTTCCTTGGAACGACAAGAAGTCGGTCGTCCATCCGTTCACGTTCCCGCCTCAGGACTTCAAGATGCGCGTCGGCGACAAGCCGCTTCGTTCGGGAACGCTGGAACCCGCCGGCGAGATCGTCTCGCTCGACGAGGACGAGCGCATCGTCGAACTGAAGCTGGGCCCCAAGCGGTCGGCGATCGAACCGGGCTGCGGCCTGATCCCCGAAGGCCCGATCGGCGACAAGCCGCTGCGAGCCGCCGTCCATCGCTACGCCGAGGACGTCGCTTCCGGCGGGAACCGGTACGCAGCCGTCGGGTCGATCCTGCGACGCGACCGGCCAAGGCTGACCGGCCGTGCTTCGGGCCAACAGATCGTGCCCGAGGGCGAGGACGCGACCGCGGGAGCGATCGACGCGCTCCGCGTACTCGACGACAGCTATCTGCTGATTCAGGGTCCGCCGGGCGCAGGGAAGACTTACACCTCGTCGCAGGCGATCGTCGCGCTGCTGGCCGAAGGCAAGCGCATCGGCGTCGCGTCGAACTCTCACAAGGCGATCAACAATCTGCTCGCCGAGGTCCAGGCGATGGCCACTGCCCAAGGGCTCCGCGTCGCCGGGATGAAGAAGTCGAGTCGGGAGGACCAGATGCTGAACGGCGGCGGATGGATCGAGGACGTGGTCGGCGGCACCGGCAGCGGCGTCGCCGCCCATCACCGTCTGGTCGCCGGCACCGCCTGGCTGTTCGCCCGCGAGGACCTCGATCAGGCGTTCGACCACCTGTTCATCGACGAAGCCGGACAGGTCAGTCTGGCCAACGTCGTCGCCATGGGCACGTCGGCGCGCAACGTCGTGCTGGTGGGCGATCAGATGCAGCTGTCGCAGCCGATCAAGGGCACGCATCCCGGCGGCAGCGGCGTCTCGGCGCTCGATCATCTTCTCGAAGGCCATGCGACCGTCCCGAGCGACCAGGGCGTGTTCCTGCCGGTGACCCGGCGGATGCATCCCGACCTCTGCCGCTTCGTCTCGAACGCGGTCTACGAAGGCCGGCTCGAGGCGGAGGAGACGACCGTCCTGCAGCGGATCGAGGTCGACGTCGCCGCCGACCCCGAAGCCCTGGCCGCCGCAGGTCTGCGCTTCGTCGACGTCGAGCATGCTGGCCGCACGCAGAGGTCCCCCGAAGAGGCGGAGCGTCTTGCGAAGACCCATGCCGCTCTGCTGGGTACGTCGTGGACCGACCGCCACGGCGTCCGCCGCCGGGTGGGGATAGAGGACATCATGGTCGTCTCGCCCTACAACATGCAGGTGGAGCTGCTGAAGCGGACGCTCCCGGACGGCGCGCGCGTCGGAACTGTGGACAAGTTCCAGGGTCAGGAGTCGCCGGTCGTGCTGGTGTCGATGGCGACGTCCTCGGGCGACGATCTCCCGCGCAACATCGAGTTCCTCTACAGCCGCAACCGGATGAACGTGGCGATCAGCAGGGCGCGCTGCCTCGCGGTGCTGTTCGCGAGTCCCCGTCTGCTGGAGATACCGTGTTCGTCCATCGCACAGATGGAGCTCGTCGACGGTCTGTGCTGGGCCAAGCAGTTCGCGGACGCCCAGAAGGACGCAGTCCTGGCTACGGCGACCTCGCACGGCCCTTCTTTGGGGGCGCTCGCCGATGTCTATTGCTGACGGAGCCCGCACCCCGCCTCCGGCCCTAGCCATGCTGGACACGGTGCCGAAGACGCTGACCGATGGCCTCCGGGCATTCTGCGCGACCCTGTCCGATTCCAGACCGGTCTTCGTCCGATGCCGGCCGGATGGCGACGCCCAGCCGTCGAGCTGCTTCGACAACGTGGCCCGCAAGATCGGCCGCGCTGGCGGATCGATCGTCCACGGCTGGGCGATCTGGACGGTGCCCGGATTCTATTACGAGGCGGAGCATCACGGAGTCTGGCGCAAGCGCACCGGGGAACTGGTCGACGTCTCGCCGCAGCCGAACGCGCCGAAGCGCATCCTATTCCTTCCCGACGAAGCGGCGGTCTACGATCCCGTCGTCCACCGCGACAACGTGCTCCGCGCCGCGAGCGACGATCCGCTAGCGCACGAGTTCGTCGCTCTCGGCAGCCGGCGCAACGCCATCCACGCGGCGTACCGGATCGGCGGCGCCCGGCTCGTGTCCTTCAGTGCGGCAGATCGGATGGAGCTCGGCGAGATCGAGCGACGGCTCCGCGAACTCGGGCCGACCACGATGCGTGCGCGTCGAGAGGATCCAACTCCCGGTCCTCCTTCACGAGAAAAGCCGTAGGCCACTCCAGGGGTGTCGACCCCACCGACGACACGCGTTCCCGTCACACCATCAGTCTACGCTTAATGTGTTCTGTTATGGGTGACACGCACGTCACCCCGGGGTAACGTGCGTGTCACCCCTTCACGCCAGTCCTGATCGAGCAGTCTTCGGTCCGAAGGGGGCCGGACATCGCGGATCTTCACGGCTTGATCCATACCCCCAAGTCACCGGGCGTGACCGAGCCCCCGACGCGAGGTCCGGTCCCGAATGGCTTGCCCGCATCAGGATGCCGAGCTGCACTGTGCGTCGAAGCTCAGTGCCAGCTCGGCTAGGCTGACCGCACTTAGCCGAACGATCAGCAACGCTTCCGCCTCGCGCAGCGCATCCTCGACTGCGGCATTGACGACCTTCTCCACGGCACAGCCAGAAACAGGGTCCTCTGGACCGATGGCGAAGAGGCGGGGACCGCCGACCGCGCGATGGACATCGAGCAGGGATACCGTGTCGAGGTCCGCCGCGATCGTCCAACCACCACCATGCCCCTTCTCCGACCGGACATATCCCGCGTCTCGAAGGCCGGCCATCGTGCGCCGAACAACGACGGCATTGGTGCCCAGCATCCGCGCAATCACGTCGGACGTCATCGGACCGTCATGCCGCGCCATATGGAGCAGGACATGGAGCATTCGCGATAGGCGGCTGTCGTTACGCACGGTTCGATCCTTGATGCACGGACCGGGATTGGCAAGCGCATCATATCACGATACATATGATGTTACGTGATTCACGGAGTGTTTGAGATGCCTGAGTTCAACGATCCCGGCCGCTGGGACGCAGCGGCGCAGCGTTACGAGAAGACGGCGCACCCGTTCACGGTTCGCTACGCGGAAGCGGCGTTGGCACGAGTTCCCCTGACGTCTGACAGTCGGGTGCTCGACGTTGCGGCCGGCACCGGGGCACTTGCGCTCATCGCGGCGCGAACGGGAGCGCAGGTGTTGGCGACGGACTTCTCTCCTGGCATGGTCGCCCGCATCGCAGCAGTGAACCTGCCGAATGTGGAGGCGCGGGTCATGGACGGTCAGGCGCTGACCCTGGACGACGACAGCTTCGACGCGGTCTTCTCGATCTTCGGCGTGATGATGTTCCCCGATTGGCGCAGAGGTCTGGCGGAAATGGCACGGGTAACCCGTCCTGGCGGACACGGCATCGTCGCTACCTGGCAGGATCGGGGCGCTGCCACCTTCCTGCTGCTTGGCCAGATCCGCCGCAGGCTCTTTCCCGATCGCGAGAATGCCTCCATGCCCGAGGCGGTAAAGGCGCTCAGCGATCCGGCAGACTTCGCGCGCGAAATGGTCGCTGCGGGATACCGTGATCCGCATATCGAGCAGGTCACCTATGACTATGAGCTAGAGATCGCCAGGCTGAACGATCCAGACAGCCTGTTCGGAATGTCACCCGACTGGACTAGCCTGGACGAGACGGAGAAGGCAGCCGTCATCGTCGAGGTGCATACGCTCGCGGCGGGACGCGACGTTCTGCCGATCCCTTCGTCCGCGCTGATCGCCGTGGCCGAACGCTAGTTCGAGGTTTCAGAACGTACGGGGCTGCGGCCAACGACGGATGTTCTACATCGATGACATCCAACGTGGCGCCGCACCGCGAACGAGGGCAACGTGCAGGATGACGGCATGGCCGCGCCGAAGGTTCCAAGCGCGACCAAGGCCGGCTACGCACTCGATCAGTCTGTCATGGATATCCGGTAGCGTCGGAATGAGGGCCTGCCGGACGAGACCCTGATCGTCACGACGCTGATGAACGCATCGCGAGAACGCCTTGCTTTCGCGCTCGCCGTAGACGTCCGCGATGTAGGCGGTGGCGCGCTCGTCATCGAACATTTGGAACGTGAATCCTTCGTCTGCGAGACGATCCCAACTCTCCAAGCATGCGCGGACATCATCCGGAAGCGCTCGAGCGTCGTGCCAGTACCTGAGCAGAGTGCGTGGAATTCCAGCATGAGGAGCAATGACTTCCTCGGCCGGAGTGGACGCGCAGCCAGTCTGTCGAAGGATCAGTTCGCGGATCTGGGCAGATCGCAGCTTATCGTCATCCTCGAAGTCGATGGGATCGACGATCATGTCTGCCGGGGCGCTGCGGCATGCGGTCCGGTATAGTTGCGCATCCTAGGCGTGCAGGCTTCGACGGGGATCCCATCCATGCCATCGGGCTCCGGAGCAGGCTCGACCGCCTCTGGCTTCGACAGGCTCACATACTGCCGATATCGGTCCGAAGCCTTCAGAAGATAGGCGCGGCCATCGACCACAAACCCGTCGAGCCCATGCTGTCGGGCATACGCCCTTTCGGCGGTTGCAGTGATCACGGCGGTTCTCAGCATAGTTCACGGCGCGATCAATTCCGGAGGCATGGCAGACGCGGTGACACTAAGCCGATCGGCTTCTCCGGAAAGAACAATCTGGTCGGTATCCACTCTTGTTCAAGCACGTCGGAACGACCGAGCGCGGCAAATGGAGGAGGCGGACGCCACCGTCGCGAAGTTCGACGTCCATGACTGGTGCGGCGTCGCGCGCGACGCATCGATGATCCGCCCAATCATGCGAGGTTCCTGGGAGCGGTCGCGATGGGTCGGAGGACCGCTCTCCGCTCGCCGAACTCCGTCGCCGCGTCCGTCACGCATTCGTAGTCGATAGCCCGAAGTCCGAAGTTTCGGGCGCCCGCTCGGCACGATGGGTCACGTCCCGTGCGAACTGCTGCGACGGCCGGATCGATCGTTACGATTCCAAAGCCCGGCAGGCCGTTGGCGACCGGATCGCGGCTTGGGGATCGGCCGTGCGGGAGCGTTCCTCCGCGAAGCCCGCGTGCCCGGTGCGCGCCCCGACCGCACCACGGATCGGATCCCGCGATCGCATCAACGGCAAACGTTTTCCAATCATCATGCGTCCGGCCCTGTCCACCCCCGCCGAGGCAGCATGCCGCCCTCAACCGGGAAGCTGCAGCTCGACCGCATCGTCCAGACCCGCATCGACGGCACGGGCGCGTGAAGGCGACGAAGCCTTCAGCCGAAGCGGACGATCGTCGGCAACAGCGTCCGTAACCGCTTCCAGCAGCGTCACGATGGCGCTCGCCCGTGGTTCCACCCACTCGAGGATCGTCTCGGGCGACAGGCGGAGCGTCGCCCGGGCGACCGCCCGATAGTCCGCCCGGGCGCCGAGTTTGTCGTTGAACGAGTGGCGGTCGTGGCGTCCGCCGTCGTCGTTCCAGGAGACCTGCTTGGACTTCGACGACGTGTGCCTCGCTGCTGCGACGTGCACGTGCCTCTTCTGCCGGAGGGCGGGGTTCTCGGGGTCGATCCGGTAGAGCAGTCCGTTCACGGCCGAGGGCCGCCAGATCGATTCGTCCAGCGCATGCCCGCTCGCACGCAGAAGCGCTTCGTCGACTTCGACGATGAGGTAGGGGAACGACGGCGTCAGAGCGTCCGCCCCATCGGTACCGAACAGCTCGTCGAGCGTCATGATCTTCGTCCCCTGCACCGGACGTTCCCGGAAACCCCGGATGGCATCCCCATGTCACGGGCGCAAGGTGATCCCGACCATGCACCCCTCACACCCGGGGCGGGTTCTCCGTGCGAAAGCACGTTCGCAGCAGACGATGTCCCGTTTCGGGGATCGGCGTCGCAGGGCGTGCCGCAACATGCGGGACCGTCCAGCTCGGCATTTCGACTGGCGCCCGAGCGGCGACGCTTTGAACGCTGTCGCCGTCGCCGTCGCCGCCTGCCGAGCGATCGACGGACTGCCACGCGGTGTCGACAGCCGAAGCGCATGCCCCGGGGAGGTCCCAAGGTCCGGTCGTCACCGCTCCGAGTCGTCGCGCGCCTTACGGCGGATCGGCGTTCGCGACCGGCCGCATCGGGTCTTGGTGTCTCGACGGTCAGCATGTCCGTGACGGGTGACGCCTGCTTCATCCCGGGGTGACGCAGGCGTCACCCCGTTGGTCCGGTGTCCCGCGATGACCCGGCAGTCGGCTGGTCGAGCCGAAGACGGCGCGATGTCGACGATGCCGGTGCAGGACGGGCAAGGCCGGACCCCGGTTCGCACGCCGCGGATGCGAAGGCGCGCACCACGGGAACGACCCGCCTCCGGACGGACGCGAGGAACGGCACCGCTTCGGCGCGACGGTCCGGACCTTCGCCTTCGGGCCGTGGGGTGGGTCGGTGAACCGCGGAACCTATACTGTTGGGTAGCCGGTCGCATGGACGCCGGGCATGAGTGTTTCGACTGCGCGTTCGAGTCGGTCTCTGGCAACAATCATGACGCGACGGTAAGCATCTCCGCCGCCAATGATTTCACCAACGACAACGCGAAGGTCGTCGACGCGGTCTCGGCGCTGAGGCTGATCGCGATGCTGCTCTAACGCCTCAAGATCATGCCCCTGCTTCTCGCGTGATGAACCGCCGCCCCGGAGACGGTCTCGTCACCAAAAGGCGGACATGATCCGGAAGAACCATGCCAAACGGTTCGATGCTAATCGGTCGGAGCCGGACGGGGCACGCGGCAGGAGCCGAAACGTCCTGCCGTACCGTACCGTATATCAGGGACGCATATGCGTGACGCATAAGTTACTGTAATCACTGTATCGCCGCAGTCTTCTGCCTGAAAACATGTTTCTCGCCGCAGGCTTGTGCGTTGCGGCTGTCTTGCATGTACCGGACGCCGAGGGAAAGAGCCGCAGGTATATTGCCAACCCACAGCGTGCTCCTTTGACAGCGAAACCGGATATCGGCGACAGGAGCACGCCTTAGGCTTGCTTTGCCTTGGCGGCGGCAGACGGCCATGTTTCCCGGGAATGTGAGACTGAGCAGCGTGGTGCGCGTAACGCCGCTGGAATGCGGGTGCCGCTTTGCCCCTAGACAGGCGCCGAGAAGATCATATCCGCCGGATTAGGGGGCGGTGGTCCCTAAGACCCACTTAACGGGCATAAGGGTGGCGTCATTGGGAAAGCAAATGGTGATCGTCGATAACGCGACTTATCATGGTGGCGATGTGACAAGATACGCGCGTTCGCATTTTCCCGGTGACGCGGCGGTGGCGACACTCTAGTCCCTTCCACAACGATACACTTCGGCGGGTGTCTACAGGCGGGTGTGTCTACAACGGATTGGTGCAGATGACGAACGGCCGATGCATAGCAGCGATCGCAATAGCCACAGGGGCCGTTATGCTCTGCCTCGCTACCGCGGCCACCGCGCAAACTCGAAACGCGCGCGATACAGCGACAGCGTACGGTGCGAGGCTCAACGCCAAGGGCGAGCCCGCCGGTCTTAATCAAAACCGGAACAACAATCGCATTAACAGTCGACTCGACACGCGCCTCAAGCTTAGGATTGAGCGCTATCAACCCGACAGCGTAATCGATCCAACCGGCGCCTTCGCGACGCAGGTAAACGACAATGCGCGCATCGGCACCGCGACGACGCTGCAGCGACCTTCGCAGACAGGAGAACGCCTCCCCCTGCAGACGTCGCCGCAATCCACATTACCGCCGGGAACACAGCCGGACGACGATACCGCGCAGCCGTAATGATATTCACGATGCACAGTAAGCTAACGCGGCGGTTCCATCGCGTTGCTAGATGACCTAGGGGCGGACATGGCCATTTCACGTCATCAATTTGCCCGCCTCCGCCCGGGGCTCTCCTTCGTGCTGCTGGCAGCACTGTTATTCGTCCTGTGGGTCGCAGGGGGAGCATCACGTGAAAATGTTGCCGGACAGATCGTCTCGCGCGCAGCGGCCTGGACTACGATCGTGGTCGCGGTGCTTTTCGCCCAACGTCCACGCATCGAAGAAGCCCGCGGCGCAGCGCTACTCCTTCTAGCTGCGATTCTGTTATGCGTGGCACAGCTTATCCCGCTGCCGCCAGGCTTATGGCGCGCGCTTCCCGGCCGGGCGGCCTTTGTCGATCCGCTGGTCTCGCCGCCCGACCTCTGGCGACCCTGGTCACTCGTTCCCGGCGCGACCGTCAACGCGCTCTTCTCGCTGGTGGTACCGTTCGCTGTGCTGCTGCTTGCGACAGGGGTACGCGAGGAACAGAAGCGCTGGCTTCCCAACGTGATCCTTGCGGTAATCGCTGTGTCCCTCGTCATCGGGCTCATCCAATTCACCGGTACGCGGATCGTCAACCCGCTCGTTAACGGCACGCCTGGTACGGTTGACGGACTGATTGCCAACCGCAACCACTATGCATTGTTCCTCTCCTTCGGACTCTTGATCGCACCCGCCTGGGTATTTGGATACGGCACACGCTCGAAAGTTCGAGCGCCGGTTGCGCTTGGGTTCGTCGTACTACTTATCCTTGCCATCCTGGCGACGGGGTCTCGCGCTGGGCTGGTGTTCGGAGCGTTGGCGCTGGCGCTAGGGTTAGGTTCGTCTTGGCGCGGCGTGAAAACCGCGCTTCACCGCTATCCGCGCTGGGTCCTTCCCGCACTCGGAGTTGGGCTCGTCGTGCTGCTTGCCATTTTCGTGCTCGCGAGCGTCGCGGCGGACCGAGCGATATCGATCAACCGCCTCGTTGATCAGGATACCGGGCAGGATATGCGCGGTCGCGGGTTGCCGGTCGTGCTTGCGATCATCCGCACGTATTTTCCGTTCGGAACAGGAATGGGGAGTTTCGATCCGATCTTCCGCATGCACGAACCGTTCGCACTCTTGAAGCCAACCTATTTCAATCATGCGCATAATGATTTCCTGGAGATAGTGCTTAACGCAGGACTACCAGGACTGTTGCTATTGCTCGTTGCCCTGGGCTGGTGGGGGTGGAAGAGCATGGTCGCATGGCGTGGTGACGCGGCGCACATACTGCCCCGGCTTGGTTCGGTGATGTTGTTGCTGATTCTGATCGCCAGCATCATCGATTATCCTGCACGCACCCCTGTCATCATGGCGATGGCAATGATCGCGGCGATCTGGCTGGACCAGCCAGACGCAGGCGCACGCGGCAAAGGGCCTTTACCCTCGACGGGGCGGCATCTATGACCAATCAGATCATTCAGTCCTGTAAAGTGTCTTCCACGCGTATGCGCACGATCCGCTTCGCCCTCACGGGCCTCCTTGCCGTTCCCGGCATCGCCCTCTCAGGATGTGCGCACCAGCAGCCGCTTGTCTCGACCGACCGACTTACCGTCGTGAACGACAGTACGATACTACCCGCGCCGGGCCGCAAAGATCTGATCGCAGGCGATCGCCCTTCTCTGATCGGTCCGCTCGACACGATCCAAGTCGACGTCTTTAACATCGCCGACCTTAGCCGCGAAGTGCAGGTCGACGCAGGCGGGCGCATCGCAATGCCGCTGATCGGCACGATCGACGCAAACGGACGCACAGCGCAAGAACTTGCTCAGTCGATCGAGCGCGCGCTGCGCAGCCGCTATGTGCGCAACCCCGACGTCACGGTGAATATCCGAAGCTCGGTCAGCCAGGTCGTGACGATGGAGGGACAGGTCATCGAGCCCGGCCTTTATCCCGTGACTAACCAGATGACGCTCCTCCGGGCAATCGCCTCCGCCAAGGGCCTGTCCGAATTCGCCAAGGAAAACGAAGTCGTAATCCTGCGCACCGTCGACGGACGTCATATGGCGGGGCTTTATAACATCGAAGCTATCCGGCGCGGTGACTATGACGACCCTGCAATCTACGCCAACGACGTTGTTGTGGTCGGCGATTCCCCTGCGCGACGTCGATTCCGCGATCTGGTCTCGGTCGCGCCGCTGCTCGCCGCGCCGCTGATCGCTGTCCTGCAGTAAAGTTCGGATAAAACGCATGAACGTCATTACGTCGAACCTGCAGCCCGGTGCGATCACATCAGATCCGGCTCCTGTCCTTCCGCGCCTGATCGACACCGAGCGCCCGCCATTGATCCAGCAATATCTGCGTATCGCGTTACGCTGGAAGTACGTCATCATCGCTGTAACGGTCGCGTGTGTCGTTCTGGGACTTGTCATCACCTTGCTGATGACTCCGAAATATACTGCGACCGCGACTATCGAAATCGCGCGCGATGCCAATCAGGTCACTAACTTTCAAGGTGTCGAACGCCAGTCGAACGGTATCGATCAAGAATTTTACCAGACTCAATATGGTCTGTTGAAATCACGCGCACTGTCCGAACGCGTCGCTGTGCAACTGCGTCTTGTCGACGACCCGGGCTTTTACGAGCTTTTTGGTATTTCCAGTAAGGATCCGGCGTTTGAGCTAACGGGGGGACGTTACAACGCTGCGGGACGGGCGGAGCGCCAACGCGTGGCGGGCGAGGTGCTGCAGCACAACCTATCGGTCAACCCCACGCGACTGTCGAGCCTCGTTGACATCTCGTTTACTAGTCCCCAGGCGGCATTCTCGACGCGTATCGCGAACGCGTGGGCCGAGAATTTCATCCAAACCAATCTCGAGCGCAAGGTGCAGGCGACCTCCTATGGTCGCAATCTGCTTGAGCGGCAGCTTGGCTTGCAGAAGCAGCGGCTTGACGAGACCCAGCGTAAACTCGTTGCCTATGCCACCAATCAGCAGATCATAAACCTGCCTGCGCAAGGCAGTGGTACCAACGGCCAAGGAACCGCGGAACGCTCGATTGTTGCAGACGATCTGGCCGCGCTCAATACCGCATTGACGCAGGCCGTTGCCGATCGGATTGAGGCTGAGGCGCGCTATCGTTCAGGAAGCGGCGCGTCCAACGAGACGCTCGGCAACATCGCGATTAACAGCCTGCGTCAGCGCCGCGCTGAACTCGGCGCACAATATCAGCAGCTTATGGTGCAATTCGAGCCAGGCTATCCGAGCGCAAAGGCGTTAAAGTCGCAGATTGATCAACTGGACCGTGCAATAACGCGAGAGGAGTCCCGCGTATCGGGATCGATCGAAGGTGCCTATCGTATCGCAGCTGCGCGCGAGACATCACTCCAGGCACGGGTTAATCAGCTCAAGTCGAGCTATCTCGATAACCGTCGGCGTAGCATTCAATATAATATCTATCAGCAAGAAGTAGATACGAACCGCGCGCTTTATGACGGACTACTCCAGCGTTATAAAGAAATCGGAGTTGCGAACGGCGTCGGGATTAATAACATCTCGGTCGTGGATATTGCCGACGAGCCACAAAGGCCGTCCAGTCCTCGTTTGTTCCTGAATCTGCTCTTGTCGCTGATCGGCGGCCTTGCATTAGGCGCGGTCTTGGCGCTGATCCTTGAACAGATGGACGAGGCGTTTGGCGATCCGGGCGAAGTCGAGCGCCGCCTCGGCCTGCCGTTACTTGGCTCAGCGCCGAAGGTCCGCAACGATGGATCGCCGCGCGACGAACTGCTTGATCGCAAGTCGGATCTTGTCGATGCCTATCTGGCGATCAGTACAAACCTCGGCTTTACGACCGAGCATGGTGCACCTCGTTCAATGTCGGTTACATCGACGCGCCCCGGTGAGGGTAAGTCGACAACGGCACTCGCGCTCGCAACGATGCTTGCACGCGCAGGCAAGCGCGTGATCCTCGTCGACGGCGACATGCGCTCGCCATCAGTCCACCACCTCGGCAACGTCGGTCACGAGCGTGGTCTCAGCAATTTCCTATCTGGCGAGGAGGCAATTGAGCCCCTGATCTTCCCGATGCCCGATTTCGGGTTCATCGCGATGTCGGCAGGCCCTATTCCACCCAACGCCGCGGAACTGTTGACAGGTAACCGTCTCTCGCGATTGATTGAACGGCTGCTAAAGGATTATGATCATGTTGTGATCGACGGGCCGCCCGTAATGGGTTTGGCCGATGCACCATTGATCGCCGCGCGCGTCGAAGGCGTAATCTACGCAGTCGAGTCGCACGGGATCCGAGCAAGCCAAGTAAAAATTGCGCTGGGTCGCCTTGCCGCTGCCAATGTACGCGTTTTTGGCGGCGTGCTGACCAAATTCGAAGCAAAGCGTGCTGCGTACGGTTACGGCTACGAATATGGCTACGATTATGGCCGCACAAAGAAAGAACGGAGCTGAGCGCGCACCGTATGTCGCGCTCAGACACCCTTAAGCGTCGCTCTCGCAAGGAATGGGCTGGGCGTTTTGCCCTTACCAGCGGCATCGCGGTGCTCGCATTCCAAAGCGTTGCATTCTCGATTGCACAAGTCGCAACAAAAACGAGGCCCGCATTCGCCGACGCACTCGCCCCTTATGACGGACGGTTGTCCGCAGCTCATGCCGGTACACTCATCACTCCGAAGGCCAGCGCGCGGGACCTTGCCGAGGCACGGAAGCTGTCACTCGATGCTTTGCACCGCGACCCGACGGCGGTAATAGCCGCCGTAACGCTTGGCCTCGGCACTGCGGCGGATGGCAATGAAGCGCACGCGCGTCGCCTTCTTGCCTATGCGCAGATGTTGTCGCGCCGAAACGATCAGATACAGTTGTGGTCGATCGAGGATGCGGTAGCGCATGGCAATGTCACGACTGCGTTGCGCTGGTACGATGTAACTTTACGTACAAAGCCTAGAATGGGCGACATGCTCTACCCCGTCTTGACGCAGGCTGCGCATGATCCCGCGATACGCACCGTGCTGGTGCACACACTGGCAGCAAAGCCGCTCTGGGCTGATAGCTACATCACCTATGTCGCCGCACAGAAGAACGATCTTCAGAATACCTCTACATTTTTCTTGGCGTTGGGTGCGCGCGGCATTGCAGTACCCGAGCCGGTACGCGCCGCGGTGGTCAACGCCCTACTCGATGCCGGTAAAGTTTCAGAAGCGTGGAATTACTATGCTACATTGCGGCCTGGTGTTGATCGTAGTCGCGCACGCGACCCGCATTTTACTGCCTCGCTTGAGACTCCATCGGTATTCGACTGGACACCTGTGAACGGGGTTAGCATCGCAACATCGTTCCAACGCACACCCAACGGCGGTTCGTTCGAGTTCTCCGCGCCGGCGAGCATTGGGGGGGTGGTGCTTCAGCAGATACAACTTCTCCCGCCGGGTACGTATCGGCTTGCCGGACGTAGCAGTGGGATCGAACAAGAGGCACGTGCGCTTCCTTACTGGAGTCTAACGTGCCGCGGTGAGCGACAAGACTTTGGCCGCGTAACAGTCCCCAATTCGGCGCAAGCGAACGGCACGTTCACAGGTACGATCTCTGTGCCAGCAGGCTGCCCGGTTCAGGTGCTGACGCTATTTGTACAGCCGTCAGATGCAATCAGTGGTATTTCAGGACAAATCGACGGCATTGTACTTGCTCCGACAAAGCAAAGGTGATTCTCGCTTCCTGTGACGTCGATAGTATTCAACACCACAGACATTAATTTAATGCGATAGTCATTGTAAAGTTGGAGATGTCCACGATTATGTATCACGAAGATAGCTTATTGTAGCTAATAAGCCTGGCTTTAAAAGTCCTCATTTCATGATCGCTTGAGTGCCTCTCTAGGCAGATGCTTGTATGTATATTTCTAAACACGGTTACTCGTGCAAGATTGCGCAGAACGGGAATTCTAGCACCTGTTGCAGAGGGCATACTGGCTATAGTAGGCCCTCTCCTCACGGCTTGGAGCACGACCACGTTATGACCGTCTTGTGTTGCGGTCTGCCGCCGCTGACTGTATCGGGGCGCCTGATTTCACGGCATAGCGTATCACCCCATGCACGGTACGCTTCATGGCATTAATGCATTTCTTCGGCGAGTCGCTATAGTGGCAAAGCAACGTCCTGTTATAAATGCGTCATACGCTTGGCTTAACCGCATTCGCTATCGCATAGCCTTTGGCGTTCTTATTTGTGTAATTATACCAGTATTGTTTAGGCAGTTTGTTTTCAATGTGTCGGCATTCTCTCCGACTCAGTATAACACTGCCATCAGCAGTGTATTTGCAATACTTCTTGGGTATACTGGATATAGAAGGCTTAATGTATTTCCTGGTATTGCTGCAGGAGGATATATTATAACCAGCTTTAGTATCATGTTTGGAATGTTATCACTAATATTCCTTCTGTCCAGATTTGACTATAGTAGAGGCCAGTTTCTGGCGAGCTATCTGCTGTCAATAGCATTCTTTGCGCTCATTTATTTTAAGATTGATGCACACAAGCGGTTGGCGTTTGGCATTGTCCCGGGCGGGGGAGCAGACCGGCTCGACCGGCTCGAAAACGTAGTATGGCATCGGCTGGAGCAATTTCCCGGCCCCGTCTCCAGCCTTGATGGCGTCGTCGCCGATTTGCATCACGATCATAGTGACGCATGGGATTTTAGAATAACAGATTTGGTACTACAAGGCGTTCCCGTCTATCACGTAAAACAGGCAATCGAACAGCTGACCGGACGGATCGAAGTTGAAGCGCTTTCAGAGAATACGCTTGGATCGATCAATCCAAATGACGTTTTTCTGAAAACAAAAACCTTTATTGACGTCATTCTGGCAGTGCTTGGACTCATCATCCTGTTACCGTTTTTGTTGTTAGTCGCTTTGGTAATCAGGATCGACTCGCCAGGGCCAGCGCTTTTTCGTCAAGTACGCGTCGGATTCCGCGCGAAGCCGTTCCTTGTTTATAAATTTAGAACTATGCGCCACGCTGCGCCAGAAGTTGCTTCTGAAGCCCGAAACGCGGCGATTACGCTCGAAAACGATCCGCGGATCACCCGACTAGGACAGTTTTTGCGGCGCTCAAGGCTGGATGAGCTGCCGCAACTCTTTAACATCGCCAAGGGTGACATGAGCCTTATTGGACCACGCCCGGAGGCATTAGCGCTGTCCGAATGGTATGCAACCGAGCTTCCTTTCTACCATTATAGGCACATCATCAAACCCGGCCTTACTGGATGGGCTCAAATCAACCAAGGTCATGTCGCTAATGTAGATGAAGTGCGCGAGAAGCTTCAGTATGACTTCTATTATGTAAAGAACTTCTCGGTTTGGTTAGACATACTGATTATGATCAGGACCGCACAAACCATGCTGACAGGTAAGGGGGCAAAATAGTAATCGATTGAACATCTGCGCATTGACAAGGCTCTCTAGTCTTTAGCGCCGAACAACACTCGTAATTAAGAGCCACCTAGGCATCGCTTCGTAGGAAATGAAAAAGAACATGAAGCTGAGCATTTCTGTTATTACCGTCAGCTTCAATGCAGCTGCGACTATCGCTGATACGCTCGCCAGCGTCACACGCCAAACCAGCGTTGATTACGAGCATATCGTCGTCGATGGGGCATCGCGCGACGGAACGATGGACGTGGTTCATCAGCACCATCATGATCGCCTCTCTGCCAAAAGCGAGCCTGACGCCGGTATCTACCACGCAATGAACAAGGGCGTGGCACGCGCGACGGGTGACTATCTTTTATTTCTGAATGCCGACGATTATCTATCACGGCCCGATGCGCTGGCTCTGGCTGTCGAAAAGCTTCTAGAAACGGGTGTGGATTGCCTGTTCGCAGATACTCAATTCGTCGACGACACCGGGAACACCACAGGCCAGCGCCTTTACTCCGCGGGCCGGTTCGCGCCCTGGTGGCTCAAGGTCGGCGCGCAGCCGCCGCATCCGTCAATGTTCATGCGTCGCACGCTGATCCAGGATCTGGGCGGCTTCGACACGGGCTATCGTATCGCAGGTGACTTTGATCTGGTCGCACGCGCGGTGCTTGGCCGAGGCGCGAGCTTCGCCAAGCTGCCGATCGTACTTACTCATTTTCGTCCAGGTGGCGTATCGACTGCAGGAGTTCGCTCCAAACTAATGCTCAACCGCGAACTGGCCCGAAGCCTCCGCGCGCTCGGACAGCCGTTCAGCGGCGGGGTAGTGTGGCTGCGGATGCCCCTCAAATTGCTGCAGTTCCGTCGGCCACGCGCCTGAGCCTTACGTCTCAAAGGCTGCCACCTTGTGTAGAGGTGCTTAACCCGGCCATAGGGGCATTATGACATGAACCTTTTGCCTTCGTCGTTTGTGCCGTTTGGTGGCACGACGCACCCCTCCTTTCCAGACGAGCTGCCAATGACGCCCCTAAATTCCTGGCCTCAGAACGATACCTTTGATCCTCGTTCGCTGCGCGAGACTGTGCTTGCAATGGCACGCGCCGGCAATACGGGCCACGTCGGCTGCGCTTTCTCCATCGTGGAGATAATGGCGGTGCTGTACCGCTCCTTCGTACGCTATCCCGGAGGTGATCCGCGGCATCCTGATCGCGACTATCTCGTGCTGAGCAAGGGGCACGGCGTCATGGCGCAGTATGCGTGCATGCGCGAGATGGGCTGGCTGAACGACAAGGAGCACATCGAGCGCTACTTCGGCGACGGCAGCGATCTTATGGGACTCTCGGACTCGCGCACTCCTGGGCTTGAAGTATCGTCAGGCTCGCTGGGCCATGGCTTTTCGGTCGGCGTTGGAATTGCGGAGGGGTTGCGTCGGCGCGGTACCGATCAACGTGTGTTTGCGATCGTCGGCGACGGCGAGCTTAACGAAGGACCAATCTGGGAAGGAATGCTGTTTGCAAGTCACAACAAGCTCAGCAACCTCATGATGATCGTTGATGCCAATGGGTTTCAGGCCATGGGTCGCACCGACGACGTCATGGGGCTGGGCTCGATCCGGCAGAAGCTGGAGAGCTTTGGCTTCGAAACCGCGGACGTGGACGGGCATGATCAGGGCGCACTCGAAGCAACGATCCATGCGCTGATCAACAGCGATTCCCCGCGCCCCAAAGCGCTTGTCGCAAAAACGACCAAGGGCAAGGGAGTGCCCTTCATGGAACATGACAACCAGTGGCATTACCGCCACTTGTCGGCACAAGATTACGAGGCTTCAATTGACGCTCTACGCGCGGAGGCGACATCGTGAGAAGCGCATTCTCTGCTGCACTGACCCGGCTTGGGCGCGACAATTCCGACGTTCTCTTGATCACCGGAGATCACGGCTACGCGCTGTTCGACGAGTTCCGAAAGGCATGCCCCGACCAATTTATCAACGCCGGCATTGCCGAGCAGAACATGGTCGGCATGGCGGCAGGGCTTGCCCGACTGGGGTTCAGGCCGTTCGTATATGGCTTAAGCGCCTTCGTACCGATCCGCGTGGTCGAGCAGATCAAGATGGACATCGCGCATGACGACTTGCCCGTCATTCTCTTGGGGGACGGTGCGGGCTTCGTATATAGCCACCTAGGACCGAGCCATCAGTCCGCTGAGGATATCGCCTGTGCTCGTTCAGTGCCCGGCCTTACGGTCCTGTCCCCAGGCGACCGTTACGAAATGACGGCCTGCATGGATCTCGCTTACGATTTGCGCGGCCCCGTCTACATGCGCATGGGCAAGGCCGATCGCGGCGATGTGCACTCCGAGGCGCTGCCGCCGCTCGTGGTGGGCGAGCCTATCCGTATACGCGAAGGGCCAACCGATGCGCCTGCGCTGCTGGCGACAGGCGCTATGCTGACGACCGCGATGCAACTGGCGGAGCAGCACGGTCAGATGGCCGTCTGGAGCGTTCCTACGATCAAGCCGCTGGCGACCGAAGCCATTGCCGCGATTGCGCGCTCCAGCAGCGCGATTATCGTTATGGAGGAGCATTCGGTCCACGGCGGGCTAGGCGCAGCGGTGACCGAGATTGTCAGCGAGGTGGCGCCCTGCCGGGTGCTGCGCGTCGGCATCCGAGATCGCTTCTCCAGTCATTGCGGCAGCTACGACTATCTCCTGCGCGAACACGGGCTTGATCTGGCCAGCGTGAAGGAGCGCGTGGATGCCTTTACCGCCGCGGTTTGAGCCGAGCACGCTATCTGGGCTGAATACACTGTCTGGGCCGATCTCGCTGGAGGGCCGCCGCGTCTTTTTGACCGGCGGTACAGGATTCGTCGGGCGTTCACTGCTGGACTATTTCGCTGAGTCTGCGGCGCAACATGCCGCGAGCTTCGAAGTGGTCGTGCTGTCGCGACTGCCTGAGGCGTTTCTGGCCCGCTTTCCCGCATATGCCGACCAGCCGTGGCTACGTTTCGTGGCGGGTGATCTAGATACGCTGCCCGATATCGGCGGTTTTACGGATCTGATCCACGCTGCTGCCGATACGCATCGCGGAGGCGACCGGATCGCATGGTTCAACCAGCTCGTTGACGGAACCCGCAAGACGTTGGACTACGCCGTGCTGGTAGGCGCCATACGAACCCTGTTCGTCAGCTCGGGCGCGGTCTACGGTGGCGCGGGGGGAAATTTTCCCATTGAGGCAGACGCTGCGCATGCCCCTCCACTTGGCGAGACAACAACCGTTTACGGCCAGGGCAAGCGCGCCGCGGAGCACCTTTGTGCGCTTTATAATGAGCAACATGCCATCGGCTGCGTGATTGCGCGGTGTTTCGCGATCATCAGCCCGCACATGCCGCTGGACGGGCCATATGCGGCGGGCAATTTTATCCGCGACGCACTGTCAAACGAATGCCCCGCAATCGACATAGCAGGCAATCCCGAGACCCTGCGCTCTTACATTGATGGGCGCGACATGGCGCACTGGCTCTGCGCCCTACTATCGTACGGCGTCGCCGGTGAAGCCTATAATGTCGGCTCAGACGAGGCCGTTTCGATCGCGGGCCTTGCGCGGACGATCTGCACCACGCTGTCGATCGACAAGCCAATCCGCGTTGATCCCGCCGGCCCCACGCGCCCACTCTCCGTCTATGTTCCTGCGATCGACAAGGCACTTGCGCTTGGCCTTCGGGTCGAAACGGGGCTGGACGAAGCAATACGACGCGCCGCGGCTAAGCGCTGCTAGGGCTACGGGACGAATATTCGTGAAGCAGATGATCGGCACCATCAGAGGCATCATGGGCCTCGATTTCCATGTCTTTAGCACTGTCGTACTGCGTGGATGGGGCATCGGCGCCGGATTTGTCACGACTTTATTGCTGCCGATCCTGCTTTCGGCGACGGAGCTCGGCTATTATTTCGCCTTCGCCAGTATACTAGGTTTGCAGGTCTTTTTTGAACTCGGTTTTAACCAGGTCATCACCCAGATTGCCGGGCACGAAGCGGCAGAGCTTACAGTAGATGAAGAAGGGAGTCTTAACGGCGGGAGCATCCATCTTGCACGTTTGGGGGCTCTGTCCAGTCTTACCCGCCGCTGGTATCTGGTTGCGGCAGCGGCTTTCGTTCTGGGTGTCGGTCCAGCAGGCCTTCTTTTTTTCGGTCGCAATCATGCACTGTCGCCGCAGGTCTGGGCGTTGCCCTGGCTCGCACTCGTGTTGGTGACCGGCTTCAATCTCTACCTCAGTCCGCGACTGGCCTTTCTGGAAGGATGTGGCAGGATCGGTAATGTCGCGCGGATGCGACTATACCAATCACTGGTCGGTTATGGTTGTGCCTGGATCACCCTAGGTGTCGGGGGAGGAATATGGGCCGCAGTATGCGTACCGCTCGCCGCCTGTATTGGCACTGCTTGGTGGTTGTATAGTACGCGCGGTTTTGGGCGGCGGTTCACCATACCGCTGCGCCATGAGAATACCATGTCGTGGCGACGCGATATCCTCCCGTTGCAATGGCGTATCAGCCTTAGCTGGGTAAGCGGCTATTTCATTTTCAGCCTGTTTACACCGCTGATCTTCAGTACTGCCGGCCCCATTGCAGCAGGGCGGTTCGGGCTGTCGATGGCCATCTTTACCGGTCTTTCTACCGTCAGCATGAGCTGGATGTATGCCAAGGTGCCGGAATTTGCGCGACATGCGTCGCGCGGCGATCTCGATGCACTTGGCAGGGAGTTCCGGCCGGCTGCCCTGAGGGCAGTCGGGGTGACCATCGCTCTATGCCTGTTGTTCGTGACTCTTGCGCAGATCGTCGTGCAGATACGCCCCGACGCAGCGGCACGGCTCCTTGGGCCCACCGACTTGCTGCTGCTAGCTATCGCCGTCATTGCCAATGCCGTAATCTCATCTGCAGCGACCTACATGCGCGCGTTCCGTGAAGAGCCCATGTTGCCGGTCTCGATCGGCGCTGCAGTTTTGACGTGCATGGCAGTATACGTGGGATCCGATGTCAGCGTCACCGTCATGCTGGCCCTGTATGCGGGCATTACTGCTGGGATCACACTACCATGGACGATATTGATATTCCGTCGCTACTCAGCCCGGCAAAGAACGCGGATGGCTGGGACAGGGCCAGCCCGGCCGTGAACACGGTCTTGTCCATCGCATTGCCAACGTACAATCGAGGGCCGCTCCTCGACAACGCTCTGGCTCGACTGATCGCGACGGTCGCTCCCCATAGCATACGGATTCTGGTATCTGACAACGCTTCCACAGACGACACTGCGGCTGTCGTGAAGCGACACGCAGCGCATTATCCATTGCTTGATTATGTCTGCAACGAAGAGAATCTGGGCCCCGACGGCAATTTTGAAGCCGTGCTGCGACAGGCGTCTACCCGCTATGTCTGGCTGCTAGGCGATACGTATGAGATCGAGGCTGCCGCCTTGGAGCGAGTTCTCATTGCCGCCACAGGTGAGCATGCGTTCGACGCGATCGTCGTGGACGTCGAGCAACGCGCAAAAGCAATTCCCGAACAGATCTATACTGACAGCAGTGCGCTACTTGCCGAGCTCGGATGGCACATGACCTGTATGTCGGCACTGATCTTGAATCGTGATCTCATAAATGCGGGCGCGTTCGAGCGATATCGCAATACCTCGTTCATCCATGTTGGCATCGTCTTCGACCATATTGCCCAACGAACACCTTCGATCCTTTGGTTAAACGGACAGGGCGCAAAAGCTCTGCGGATTGTTGGTCAAACCAAGGTGAGCGTCTGGGAGCAACAGATTTTTGAGATCTGGGTCGACCGATGGACAAGCTTCGTGCTGTCATTGCCGGCTGCCTATAAACTGCAGGCGAAATTTACATGCATTGCACTTCACGCTCGATCCAGTGCATTGTTTTCACTTGCCAATATCGTAAAGCTGCGCGCGAGTGGTATTCTCAATATCATGAAAATAACCTCTCGATGGAATGCGTTGCGCCTAGCGACGGGCCGGACACGCTTCCTCTTGCTGGTCTGCGCGCTCGTACCGACGCCGGTCGCCCGGCTCGCAGTAAAAATCCGGAGCCTCCGACCATGACGGATACGAAGCAAATCCTTGCTGGATGTGTCATTCTGTATGAATGCGATATTAGTATCGATGCCAATCTCGCAACCTATGCCAAAGACCTTGACATGCTTGTCGTCCTTGACAATTCCGCATCGCACAATCCAGCTGTCGCCGCAGTGGTCGCCGGCTATGACAATGCAGAGTATGTGTTCAACGGCGCCAATCTTGGAATCGCCGCGGCCCTCAACCTGGCAGTGAACTGGGCGCGCGCGCGCGGCGCTGATTTCCTACTGACAATGGATCAAGATAGCTGCTTCGTCGATGTACCGTTCCGTAGTTTTCGGGATCGCGTCCTCTCGCTGCCGTTCGTTAAAGACTTGGCTATCGCTGCCCCCTGCTTTCTTGCAGAAAATACCATGTCAACGACTGAGATCAATAGTAGAACAGTAATTACATCAGGCAGCATTCTTAATCTGGCCAATCAGTCTCGGATAGGTCCGTTCGACGAGCAGTTGTTTATCGACGAGGTCGATCACGATTATTGCTTGCGCGCTCATGATTTCGGATTGCGGGTGGTCACATTGCCAGATGTACGGCTGGAGCATCGGCTGGGCGAGCCCAAGGCGGTTTCGCTTTTCGGCAAGACGGTTCGTTGGAATATTCACGCCCCTATCCGGCATTATTACATGGTCCGGAACGGACTTTATATGGCGTCAAAGCACCGGCATCGCCATCTCGGTTATTCTGTATGCAGGCTTGCCAGCCTGAGCCGAACGATCGCCGCCGCGCTACTTTTGGCACCGCAACGGCGCGAACGGCTTGGGATGGTGGTGTCCGGCATCCGCGATTACGTCCTGCTACGAATGGGCCCGCGTCATGCCCATCGAAGCGTCGAACGCCGCGTTGCGCCTTGAAAGCCTGGCGAAAACCTATAGAGGCCGTCGCCACTGCTCCGATACATGCCAAAAGCCATGGTGCTTGACCGAATGCTGGCAAGGAGTGGCGTTGGCGAAGTCCGTCACGTTTCGACGTCAACCCGTTAGCAGGACGCTAAAACCTAATGGTGATGACATTAGATTCCACAAATTCAACCAAGAGCAGCATGGCGCGTACCGAACCAGGTTTCGATCCTCGTTATTTGCTAGCGCCCATCGTCGCCTTTGTGCTGACGGTCTGGATTGATCCTAGCTATACCGGCGGCGACCCTTCGCTATATCGGTACGTTTACGATGCGCTGGCTACCGAGTCGCTGAGCCACGGATTTTTCTTCTACTCAGTAATTCTCAGCTCCACTGAGCCCTTGTACTATATAATAATTTGGACGCTTAGTCATATTGGCGTTCCTCGCGAGGTTTTTATTGGGGTTAGCAGTGCTATTCTTGCCCTTCTTAGTACAAAGATTCTTGTAAGGCGCGGGGCGCATTTACTCGTTGCATCAGCAGTTGTTAGCTCGTCATTTTATTTTATTCTTCTATACACAACAACTGATCGATTGAAGATCGCTACGATATTTCTTATCGCGTCGGTTATGTCAGCTAACAGGCTAAGGCTTGCTATTGCATTCGCATTCTTGGCGACGGCAGCGCATATACAGGTAGCCATTCTTTATCTGTCATTTATTACTATCTACATGGCCAATCAGCTGCGCACTGCTATCAAAATAGGCACCATATCATCGAATGTGATTGGAACGACCGTTGCTGTTATCGCCGTTGTGCTTGTTTCATACTACGTCATCGGCAATCAAATTGCCTCTAAAGCAAATTCGTATATTGGTCTCGGTAAAACAGAAGATCTGATTCGTGTCATTCCATTTTATCTCGCTACTCTCTACTATGCAAAAGATAGAGTTAATGTGAGTCTACTTTTTCTGCCCATCATTGCGCTTACTCCAATTGTGGGATATGGACGTCTAAACATATTCTCCTACTTCATACTTCTTTATTATTGCTCCGAGAAAAGACAAGGTGTTAATATTCCTGTGATATTAAGCACTGTCTATTTTGGATACTCGTCCTACGTTTTCTTAGCTCGAATTATAGAATTCGGGGAACCTCTCCTGGTGGGGCAATGATCCCGTTTCAGAGCAGCATTGCCCACGAGGCGGATGCGAAAGACGCGCGGTCTCCAGTCATTAGTGTCGTCATGACGACCTACAACGGTGCGCGCCATCTACGTGAGCAATTAGCCTCAATTATCGAGCAACTGGGTGAGGGCGATGAACTAATCATCAGCGACGATCGCTCGACCGACAAAACGCTCCAGATTTTAAACGAGCATGCCTCCGAACGCATTCGCATCGTCATCACGTCGGGGAAGTTGGGTCCGATCCGCAATTTTGAGCATGCAATAGGCCATGCGCGTGGGCAGGTCATCGTGCTGTCGGATCAGGATGATCGCTGGCTACCCGGTCGCCTTCAGCGAGTGCGCGACCATTTCGCTGCTCACGACACGCCTTACAACCTACTGGTGATGAACAGCATCATTGCGGACGGCGAATTGAACCCCACGCATGATTCCCTTTTTGCCTATCTCAAGGCGGGCAAGGGTCTGGCAAAGAATGTGTATCGCAACACCTATGTGGGTTGTCACATGGCATTCCGACGCGAGTTGTTGACGGTGGCAATGCCGTTTCCCCGTGCAATCCCGATGCATGACATGTGGCTTGGACTTGTGTCGGAGATGGTCGGCGCCGTAACGTTTGATCCGACGCCGACACTTATGTTTCGGCGCTCGGGGCATAATTACACGCAAACGCATTATCCGCTGCGTCAGCGCCTCGTGTGGCGCTTAGGGCTAATCACCTCGTTGCTGCAGCTTAGGCTGAGTAGACGGTTTCGCACGCGACCGCATCGCCCCGTTGCAGAGAGTCAGGCATGACCACCCGAGAGCGCACCGGTATCAGCGGCGTCGTTCTGACGCGTAACGAAGAGATTCACATCCGACGCTGCCTTCATAGTGCGCGACAAGTGTGCGATGTCGTTTACGTGATTGATTCCAATTCGATCGATCGCACACGCGAGATCGCCCAAGAAGAGGGGGCAGTGGTGCACACTGGAGACTTTACCTCCTTTGCGCAGAAGTTAAACTGGGCCAGCGACGAGATTAATTTCACAACTCCGTGGGTAATGCGCATCGACGCGGATGAGGTGCTGTCCGACGATCTCGTTGCGCTGCTGCCAAGTTTTGTCGGGCAGCAGCCGGCTACGGTGAGTGGCGTGTTCGTACGGCGCCGCTTATGGTTTATGGGTCGCCCAATGCGCTTCGGCGGAGTCTATCCGCGCCATTCGATGCGGCTATGGCGCGCGCGCATGGCGCGATGCGAGGTTCGCGCGCTCGACGAGCATATGCTGCTACGTGAAGGCTCTAGCGCGACGATTGAGGCGGATATCCACGATATTCCCCTGACCGATCTTACGTTGTGGATCGCCAAGCACAATGAATACGCTACGCTCGAGGCGCGGACGGCAATGGAAGATCGAGTAGCAAACGCCGAAGTTTTGTTTCAGCCACGTTTTCTTGGCAACAAGAACGAGAGGATCCGGTGGCTGAAGGAGAAAGTCTTTTACAAGATGCCCCCGTTCATCCGTCCCCTAGCCTATTATATCTATCGCTACATTATACTCCTGGGCTTTCTAGACGGTAAAGCTGGTTTCATATTCCACTTTCTTCATGGATTCTGGTACCGATTTCTTGTCGACGCGAAGCTGGTAGAGATGCGCTGGCACGATGTTGATGGCTCGCTGCGGGCGACAGGAGCGCCGAGCGGCACCCCATGACCTTTCCTAACTTTACGCGGCGCACAGCGCTTGGTTTCGTCCGTACACTGCTCGCGCCTTATCTTGCGGTGCGCGCGGACAATGCACTGGCCAGCGAAAGCGCGTCCGAACCCGTCCGGACCGCGCGTGCGAACAGCATCGCCTTCCTTCAGTCCGGCGCCGGCGCGCAAATGCGCAGCATCGAAGCCAAGGCACGCGACATCGTCTCAGTGCTTGATTTCGGGGCAAAAGGCGACGGCGTGACCGATGACACTGCCGCCTTCAACGCTGCGATCGCGACCGGCAAGGCTGTTTCGGTGCCCTATACTGCCGCCGGTTACTTGGTCGCAAACATCCGGGTCGTCGACAACATGCAGGTGGTTGGCGAAAAAGCAGGAATGGCGCTTGCCCCGACACTGATCGTTGCCGTGTCAAACGCAGCCGCCTTTCGAAACGATACCGGCACAAATGTCTTCCACTGTGTGTTTGAAAATCTAGCGTGCCGCGCTGGCCCCCGCGTTGTTGGCGCCTCGTTCTACGCGCAACCGACGAAAACGGACTATGCCGCCTATTTCACATTCCGACAGATCGAAACCTATGTCAGTCTACGAGCAAGCTACGTTGGCCTCTTTATCTTCGCAATATGGGACCGCTGCCGAGACGGTTATCTCGGCACCAAATCTGACCGCGAACATAGTGCGATCGTTGCACTAGCTGGCGCTTACGGACAGACCAACCAGCAGAACATCAATCGTATCAAGGACTGTATGTTCTTTAATGCATTCGGTGGAAATGGCACGATCACGGGTTCGTTTGGCGCGTTATGGACGATCGAGAACAGCAATTTCGAGGGTTTGCAAACCCGTGCTCTTACCGCGTACAACATCTTTCAGGTCCGCTTTTCGAACTGTTGGTTTGAAGGTGTTACGGCACCTTCTATTGTCCATGCGGGTAATTATCCAGAGACGATCGCTGCAACAAGCGTAGCCTTCGATCATTGCAACTTCGTCCTGACGGGCACCACTCCGCAAGTCATTACCGTCGACACGCCGGGTAGCGTTTCGCTGCGTGGCAATATGTTTCACCTAATCAGCGCGGGCACCCGCCTATGCGACGCTGGAGCGCAGATTACCGTCAACGAGGACAATCTGGCGGCATCCGGTGCCGGTGTGGCCGGTTTCTTCGCGGGGACGCATCACGACAGCTATCTCAACGGACGGCGGCGAATTAACGGCGCCAGCGACAACAAGGTCGCTGGAATGACGCTCCAGAATGAGGGCGGGATTGCAGCGACGCAAGGTTTCATGTCGCGCTCCGACCTCCGCGTCGCATCGACTTTCACAACTGTCGCTACCTCGCAATCCGGGCTCGGCGGAACGTGCATTGTCTCAGGCTACGACCCCAGTGGGGGCGCACAATTCCGCGTTATCAAGGATTGGCAAGGCACGACAATCCGCGACGTCGTTGTGCCGCTTAACGCCACCGGTAAGGTGCTGGCATTCCGGATGTCAGGGCACGATCTTCAGATGAAGGTCGATACCAACTCGCTAATCGTTTTCACAACGATGCTGCACTAAAATAGCCCCACATGTAGAAAACATAACATGTGGGGCTATGCGTCAAAAATTCAGCCCGAAGAATTCCTCGAGCTTCTCCCCGACATAGTCGAAATGCTCTGCGCCAAGGGCCGGATACAGACCAAGCCAGAAGGTGTTGTTCATCACCCGGTCGGTCTGCGTCAAATCGCCAACGACGCGATAGTTGACGTGTTCGAAATAGGGCTGGCGCGTCAGGTTGCCGGCGAACAACAGGCGCGTGCCGATCTTGTTCTGGTCGAGGAAACGGGTCACATCGACGCGCTTGGCATCGACGCCATCGCGCAGCATTAGCGGAAAGCCGAACCACGAAGGATCCGAATTCGGCGTCGCCTCGGGCATGATGAAAATTTCTTCGAGGCTCTTCAGTCGTTCGGTGAGCAGCCCGAAATTGCGCCGACGGGCGGCGATGAAGCCTTCCGCACGATCGAGCTGTGCAAGGCCGCATGCGGCCTGCATGTCGGTGATCTTCAGGTTATAGCCGAGATGCGAGTAGACATACTTGTGGTCATAGCCGAACGGCAGTGTGCCGTGCTGCTGGCCGAAGCGCGAGCCGCAGGTATTGTCGCAGCCAGGTGCACAATAACAATCGCGGCCCCAGTCACGAATCGATTCGATCAGCGGACGCAGTTCGGCCGACTTGGTGAAGACCGCGCCGCCTTCGCCCATCGTCATGTGGTGCGCCGGGTAGAAACTGAGCGTTGCGACGTCTCCCCAAGTGCCAACCAGCTTACCGTCATAGGTCGCGCCGAGTGCGTCGCAGCAATCCTCGACCAGCCACAAATCGTGCTCGTCGCAAATCCGGCGGACCTCGGCGAGGTTGAACGGGTTGCCGAGCGTGTGCGCGATCATGATCGCACCAGTCTTATCGGTAATCGCCGCCTCGATCAGGCTGACGTCGATGTTGTAGGTCGGCACTTCGACGTCGACGAACACCGGAATCAGGCCGTGCTGGATTGACGGGTTGACCGTGGTCGGGAAACCCGCCGCGACGGTGATGACTTCGTCGCCAGGCTTCAGGCGGCGATCGCCAAGCTTGTGCGAAGTCAGGCACGACAGCGCCAGCAGGTTCGCGGAAGAGCCCGAAGTGGTGGTCAGCAGAAACGGCGCGCCGACCATCTTGGCGAGCTTCGCCTCGAATTCGGTATTGAAGCGACCGGTGGTCAGCCAGCCGTCGAGCGAGGCCTCGACCATCATCTCGATCTCGGGCGCGCCGATCACCTTGCCCGCGGGCGGGATCACTGTCTCACCCGGTACGAAGGGCTTGGGCGCAAATTGCTGTTCGGCATATTGGCCGACCAAGGTGCGGATCTGCTTGCGGAGTTCGTCAGCGGTCATGGGAATAGGTCCTATGCGGAAAGGGTTTGGCTGGCGCGGGTGAAGCGCTCCAGCTCTTCAAGCGAATATGCATGCATGTCGGTGCCCGACAGCCAGGCGCGATGCCAGGCAACAATTCGGTCAAGCGCTTCGGACAGCGACCAGCGCGGTTGCCAGCCAAGCCCGAAGCGCGCCTTGGAGATGTCGAGCTTGAGGTAATTGGCTTCGTGCGGCTGAACCGACTCGTCGCGCGTCCAGTCGGCGCCATCGCCCCAGCGAACGCACATGCGCTCGACGATCCACTGGACCGGCTGCGCATCCTCGTCGCGCGGACCGAAGTTCCACGCCTGGGCTGCGGCAGGATCGGCCCATAGCGCCTGGCACAGCACGAGATAGCCCGACACCGGTTCCAGCACGTGCTGCCACGGCCGGGTCGCGAGGGGATTACGAATCAGCACCGGATCGCCGTCGGCGACCGCACGCAAGATGTCGGGGATCAGGCGATCGGCTGCCCAGTCGCCCCCACCGATGACGTTGCCGGCACGACCCGAGGCAAGCCTGGACTTGCCGTCGCCGGTGAAGAACGACCGGCGATAGGCCGACGTTACCAGTTCGGAGCACCCCTTCGAATTGCTGTACGGATCATAGCCGCCCATCGCCTCGTCTTCACGGTAGCCCCAGACCCATTCGCGGTTCTCGTAGCATTTGTCCGTCGTCACGACGCAGACGGCGCGAACCGACGATGCCTTGCGGACCGCTTCGAGGAGGTGGACGGTGCCCATGACGTTGGTGGCATAGGTGCCGACCGGATCGTCGTAGGAAGCGCGCACCAGCGGCTGTGCCGCCATGTGGATGACGATCTCGGGATCGGCCGCGACGAGCGCCGCTTCCAGCACCTCCCGGTCGCGGATGTCACCGATGATCGACGTCATGCCGGCCGCCACGCGGGCAACGTCGAACAGCGCCGGACTAGTCGGCGGAGCCAGCGCGAAGCCTGTCAGCTCCGCACCCATCTGCTGGAGCCATAGCGACATCCAGCTGCCTTTGAACCCGGTGTGACCGGTCAGGAAGACACGCTTGCCTGCCCAGAAAGCGGGGTCGACATCGCCCTTAGTCACGATTGGCGCGATCACGGCGGAAGATGTTACCATATCCGCCACGGGGCCTTGCCGCTCTGCCACAGGGTTTCGAGATGCTGCTTGTCACGCAACGTATCCATCGGCTGCCAGAAGCCATGATGCTCGTACGCCATTAACTCGCCATCGGTGGCTAGCGTGCGCAGCGGCTCCTGCTCCCAGATCGTCGAATCGTCTTCGAGATAGTCGAGCACCTTGGGCGACAGTACAAAATAGCCGCCATTGATCATGCCCCCGTCACCCTGCGGCTTTTCGAGGAACTCGGTGATCTTGCCATCTTCCATCTGCAACGCGCCGAACCGCCCGGGCGGATAGGTCGCGGTCAGCGTCGCCGCCTTGCCGTGGCTGCGATGAAACTCGATCGACTTGGTGATGTCGATGTCGCCGACGCCGTCACCATAGGTAAAGAAGAAGAACTCTTCGTCCTTGACGTAGTCGGCGACGCGCTTGAGGCGGCCGCCCGTCATGGACTCGTCGCCAGTGTCGATCAGCGTGACCTTCCACGGCTCCGCGCGCTTTTCGTGCACGATCATCTCGTTCGCCTTCATGTCGAAGGTGACGTCCGACATGTGCAGGAAGTAGTTCGCGAAATACTCCTTGATCACATAGCCCTTGTAGCCGCAGCAGATCACGAAGTCGGTCACGCCATGCGCGGCATATATCTTCATGATGTGCCACAGGATCGGGCGCCCGCCGATTTCGATCATCGGCTTGGGGCGCAGGCTGGTTTCTTCGGCGAAACGCGTGCCGAGGCCCCCGGCGAGAATGACTGCCTTCATTGTCCTACCTCAGTTCGAGCTGACAAATGCGTCGGAGAAGAAGCGTTTGGCTGGAAGCCCCAGCGCCAACAGCTTCTCGCGTGCAGATGTAATCATGGCGTTCGAGCCGCATGCATAGACGACCGTGTCGTCAGGATCGATACCCTGACGGATCGCCGCATCGTGAACATAGCCCCGGGCGGCGCTCCAATTAGCATCGGTCCCCGATAGCAAGTGGTGGACCCCGACGTCGAGGCCCAATCCAACCGGATCCCAGCAAAAGCTCTCGGCCTCGCGGTTGCCCCAGAAGACGGTGAGCCGGTGTTGCGCGGCACGCTCGGGTTCTGCCGCAAGTTCTTCGAGCAGGGCTTTCACGGGGGCAATACCGGTACCGGTCGCCAGGAACACGATGTGGGTGGGGCCCTGCTCGCGCAAGAAGAAGGTCCCAAATGGCCCCTCAATCCTCAAGAGGTCGTTGGCCTTGGCCCGCTCGAACCAATATTCGCTGAGGATACCGCCCTTGTAGCGCTTTATGATGAGCTCGAGCAGGCCGTCACCACGCGGCGCGTTGGCGAGGGAATAGCTGCGCCGCACGCCTTCGACGATGACATCGACATATTGCCCCGGAAGGAACCGCATTGGCGACGCGGGCGGCGTCTTCAACATCACGCGAACGATGTCGAGGGCGAGCCGCTCGATCGACACGATTCGACTGGCCATCGTCTTGATCTCGATCCCGGCAAGCCGGTCGAGCGGTTCGATGTCCAACGTCACATCGCTGGTTGCCGATCGGAAGCA
>Ga0265780_10000829_pt1 | contig 45987 bp, 42 predicted proteins | sample P1T30metagenome_FD_192432 | JGI IMG/M metagenome (GOLD analysis project Ga0265780, IMG submission 192432) | Plant litter microbial communities from East Loma Ridge, Irvine, California - P1 T30 | ecosystem: Environmental > Terrestrial > Plant litter > Unclassified | place: USA: California... | reverse complement strand
CCCCAACTCAACCCTATCACTCCCCCCATCATCCCCATCCTCGCTCTCCACACGCCTACCCATCGTCCCCATCCCCTCAAAGCTCCACATCGGATCATCAAACCCATACGCATGGGGTCCACTATACGCCGGCGCGTCTTCGGCATCCACAAAGCCCTCATCCTCGTCACTCACGGCTCCGGCTGCGCTCCTTGCTTGACTCGCGGGACCAAGAAGCTGGGAGTTGGAGCCACCGTCGAGCGGGGCTCGGTGTGCGGCCCCGGGGCCAGAGCCATTGCGGGATGATACCCCGGGGCGCAGGCCGTTTCCCGGACCGGCTTCGTCTTCGTCTTCAGAGGGAGGCGCGGTTTCGTTTGCGGCCTCGGCGTTGGTCACGATCGTTTGGAGCTCTGGAGGGCCTAAAGGGGAAGGCGTGCGGCGGCGATAGAAGAGTAGGTATGCGCTGCGGGTAACGGCGCGGTCACCGGTCGTTTTGGAGACGCTGGAGTCTGCTTAATGTTAGAGTGCGGAACGGGCACAGGGTTGAGATTGCTTACCGTTGTAGTCGTACCACTGCCCGTCGAAGAAGTTCTGAGCAGTGGCCGTGTAGTGTCCGCCTCCAAGGCCACCGTAATGATTGTCCACGGCGAACAAATCATACGTCTGGTCCTTATCCTCCGGGAAGCCAACCTTACCCGACAGATCCAGGCCCTTAACCGGAAAGTCGATGAGCTCCTCGATCTTGTCGCGGAAGGAGCGGTGGCCGCTGAAGCGCTTGAGGTGTATGATGAGGATGTCAGGTACGGTCCAGATCTCCAGCGTCTTTGTTGCCCGTCGGAGCTCCTTGCAGCGGCTGCAGTACCACGCGTTGTCTTCTGACAGGATCTCGCTTTTTGAAGTCTCGGTGAAGCATTCGTCGAGCGTGATGCCGTGCTTGCTACGCGCCTTGCGTCGCTCGTTCTTTTCTATGATCTCTGCATCTTCAAGGGTCTCAAAGTACTTGGATGTTTCCATGCCGCGCGAATCAGTGGCCGATGTGCCGCCGAAGAGCGCCTCGTACGAGTTGGGCTCCCATTCAAGAACAAGAGCCTCGCCCATACGGACTAAGCTGTCGTCGTTCTCATCTTCGGGGTCATCCGGATAGTTCGGTTGGTCTGGAACACGATTCTTCTTCTTGTAGTTCTTGTTGTTCATGTGTTTCCGCTCTTGCTTGCGCTGCTTCTTACGCTGTTTCTTGCCCTTACGACCGCTGCGTGCATTTGAAGGACCTTCGGGCGCGACGTTGGGCATGTCTTCATCACTGGTGACGTTGGCCGCTTCAATGATATCGGCGCCGAGAGTATCAGGTGTGTCAGCATCTTCGTCACTCGAAGAACCCTCGCTACCATCAAGTGACGAGTGGGTAGATCCTTCGGGCGAGGGTGGTATCCGGATACGCTTCGAGATTGGCTCAAGCGCGCGAGAATGATCAACAGAGCTCCAGCCAGTAGTGACCATCTCCTGGCTTCGCTTTGTGTGCTTGATCTCGAAAAGTGTACGAAACTCAGGTTGAATGAAGGATCCAGGTCGCAATACTTCAGGAAGCTCCTCTGCGTCGGTCGTCTGCTCACGATCTGTCATCGTAACCTCTACAAGATCCTCGCCTTCGACCGAGCCATCCGTGACTCGCGGATCACCGTTCGGCGAAGCATCTTCCTCAGTCGTCAGCACAACATCTGAACCGGAGCGTGATTGTGACGAGGAGTCACCAAGCTCACTCAGAATGGGCCGGGTAGTCATCTGTGCAACTTTGGCAAGGAGCTTCCGCAGAATGGTGTCATTGTCCTTCGCTTCTTCCCGTGTGAGGACCAAGAAGAAAGGCCAGAGAGCCATGGAGAAGTTTTGCGACTTATAAGAAGACATGCTGGGCCCTCGATGGAACACAGGAACTATGATGCGATCGTGAAGAGGTGAAGCCGAATCTGGAATGTCGTCGTCAGAAGATCCTTGAGAATAGATCGATTTGAACTGCGAACCCTTCTTCTTCTTTGGTGGCGGCCAGTTGGTGGGCGTGTGGTCCAGCTCATACAGGAATATGTCATCCCGTTGGGTGATGTTGGACTCAGCTATTGACTTCTTGTCATCAAGATGCCGGTAGAACTTGTGGTTGTACACTTCTGATGCCATTATGCAGTCTGCCGGGACATTGCCCCCTCGCTTGCCGACGTACTCCTTGAGGCCCTTGATGGTTGCGTTCTTGTCGATGTCGACTGGCAGTTGGAATGGCTTGCCATGGAGAGGTATGTAGGTGATTGTGTGCTGCCAGGTCTGTTCGATGGGCAGTTGCAGAGTGAGCTGGCTGTACGGGTCGAACGTGATGCTGACTTTCTCGCACGTTGGGCAGACCATTGTGTTCTTGTAAAATCCACTGAAGAGATCCATGGCGACGGAGTCATTTCGTGCTGCGTGGTTCTTTCGATAGATCTGGCCCAACTCCTTGATGGCTTCGGGATCGCGAAAAGTGTCGTCGGTGGAATCTGGGTTCTCGGAGTACGGCTTGTTTTGGACCCTGTTCAGGTCTTCGTGTAGGGCATCCACAAGCCAGCTTACGAATTCTTGCGAATCCTGTTGTCCATAGCCAGAAAAGAGGCTGTTTGCCTTACCCAACATATTCTTGAACCCCTTAGGCGAGAACGTGGTGGAGCCGTCGCTGTTGTAGATGCCGTTGAGCACGCCGGCATAAGATTTGGCGATCTGACCGCCATGCCCAATAGGGTTGTTGGCGTTGATGTCTGCCGTCCACTTCTTGCTCAAGAAGAACATGCTCAGCTCCTGGACGCTACGCAGACACTGGAGAGCGGAGTTCATGTAGCATGTGTTGCCTAAGTTCGTCAAGCCGACATAGCCTCGCACCCTGCCGTTCTTCATCATGCGACCACGAGTCGTTGCGCCGCCTGTTGGCGTAGACCTGCCGCTGCTGGGTTTGCTCTGCAGCCCCTTATTGCCTTGAGCACCGGTCTTATTCTTGGAGATGGCCTTGGAAGCGTCTGAAATGTACTCGCCCTTGTCGTCGTGTTCTTCCAGCACGACGACCATGTCTTGACTCAATCCGGCGCCGGCAAGAGACAGGTCCTGGTTGAAATCCTCATTTGCCTTTTCGTCCTTGCCGGTGACCATCTCGCGCTCCGTGCCGTATGTGAGGCCGTTGAAGCTGGCGGCGTCCATGATGAGGTTGACAGGCGATGTTGTAGATGCAACCGGTGAGCCGTTCCGTGGAGATGGGGAAGCGTCGGGAGTCAAGATGCCAGACGGCTGTGTCTTTTTTTCTTGGGGCACATCTGTACTCGCGGCGTCCAAGATGCGCCAGACGCGGACCTTGTTCTTGAGATCAATACCAGCAGTTTTCTTGGCCGCCTCGAGGAAGGAGAGGTAGCTCTCATAGCAACTGGCAACGAGTTTCCCAGCTGGCCTTTTGCTCTCGGCAGTGGTGGGCGGCGCCTTGTGTACCTTGCGGATGGTGAAGACTGGCGGGTGCAGCTCGTACTGGAGATACTCGCTGCTCTTGTCGGGCACGGTGTTCTGGGCGTAGCGGCGGATGACGGGGGTGCCCTCCTTGAGTCCGTACCAGCTGATGACCAGCTCCCAGGCTTTCGTAGGCAAGATCTCAAAGTCCTGGCCCATTTGCGTGGCTTTGCTGAGCGGTATGAAGTCCTCGCCGCGCTGGTCCACGAGGTCGTCCTGCATGGCGTCGGTGTCGACCAGGCCCGCGTTGTCCACTGGTCCGATTGGGCCCTGGGTGGCCTCTTTGCTAAACTCCTGCGGCCGGCCGCTGTTCTCAGATGTGCGTGCCCACACACGCTCCAGCCACCTCTCGGAGATGATGTAGCCCTCCTGCCGCTCTTTCAAGGGGGCCTGCATCATGCCCATGACCGTGGTAACCTGCTCGTCGAGGCTGGGCAGGTCGGCCTGCTGAGCGGCATCGATGCTGGTGGCGGCCGAGTCGGTGTTGGACGTGTCCGTCTCAGAGCTGCCGCTGTTGGGGGCGTCCGCCATCTCCACCGACGTCGCCCGCGTAGAGAGCGGCTTGTTCCGCTGGGCGGCCTGGCTGTCGATGTCCATGCCGTCGTCGGCCATGTCTGAATGCGGTCGCTTGGCGGGCGACGATGACCGCGGAGCCTGGCGTTGTGGTGGCTGTTGTGGTTGTTGTGGTGTTTGTGAGTCGGGGCCCTCGTCGAGCATGGAGCCCTCGAGCGTCAGGTTGGCGTAGGCCTCGCTTGGTGAGCTAGCGCCCGTGGGAGAGCCGTGGTCCCGCGAAGAGGCGCCCAGAGGCTCGCTGTCGGTCAGCACCTCGTCGTGCAGGTGCGGCGGCAGGTATCGCGGCGGCGGCGGTGATGCTGAGGAGCGTGTCGCGGCGGAGGGCTGCGGAGAGGACGTCTCATGCGGCGGCGACTGCCTGGCGGTGTGTGCGTCGTCTCCTCTATCGGCTGTTTGCCCAGTCACAATCTTTCTCTTCTTGGACGCCGTCGTGATGCTGTCTAAGCCCGCCGTGAAGCCCGCGAGAGCTCCAGGACGAGGCAGTCGGGGAAGCGGTGTCTGCGGAGCGACAAGAGACGCTGCGGATCAGTGCCGAACGAATAGCGTGCAGCCCTCTTCTTTTTGCACGGGGGAGTGGCAGGTCTACTACGTCTACGGGTGGGGCAGGTACAATGGGCTGGAAATGAGCGTAAGGCGGTGAATGCGTGTGATTGTTCACCTGTCGTCACCTCGCGGTTTGCCCGCCAGCCTTGCAGAGCAAAATAAGCGACCTTGGCGCATACAGAGCATGGATCCGGCGATCAAGCGGAACTTTTCTGAATGGCCGTCTATCATTAGCCTACCGCAGTAGTCTGACTGGACTCGACGTTACTCTCGCGTGACATGATTGTATGCTGCAATGGTCATAGAGTCGCCGTCATGATAACTCTGTCCTACCCAGAATCTAACGAGCTTGCTGTGTCTGGAGCAAGCCGGCACGCAAACATCGTCCCGCGGACCAGGTCCTCACGATACGCGAGCAAGCGGGTGTGGTACCTGCTCAGATTACCGGTAGTCTAGGTCTGGACTTGTTCGCATTCATCAGAAACGCATATAAGTAACAGTGGGTTTGCAAAGACGACATTTGTGCAGTAATTTTACATTTGTATTATGTGTGAATGAGCCACTAACGAAGCACACAAATGCTCCGTAGCTCATTTTGATCCACCATTGTTCAACCACGCGAATGCCGATGCGCCACCCACTGGATTCGCAGAGCGTGACTTGGCCGGTACGGTATTCTCGTTCGCCTTCTCGCCCGACACACTCCTTTTCAACTCTGGCGGGGCCACCGACTCATCTTCGCCCCTTCTCTTGCCATCGTCGAAGAAACGCGACTGGCTAGTAGACGGTGAAGAGGTCGACCCAGTACGCGTTGTTGTCCTGGACGGTCTCAGCACCTTGAGGTCACGCGGCTTGTGTTCGATACTCGAGGGCGTGTTGTACTTGGTCGCGTCAGCATAGAGCTTTTCAGTCGAGCGACGACGCCAAGTGTCCAATGTAGCTGGTGAAGGACGGATAGCGCTCGTTGGCGACGAGTCTTGAGCATCCTTGGTGCCGCTCGAACGTGCAGACGTCGACACACCAAGAGATGGACGTTGCTCAAGGCTTCTCCGGCTGACTGGTCTACTCTCGTCCGAGCCTGTGGTGCCAGGCGTTTTGGGCTTCGAGAGACTGCGGGGACGGTCGCGAATCGCTGGAGGTGTGCCATTATCGCCTACCACGCCTTGCTTCGGTCTCTCATAGCACGAGCCACCAACTTCTTGCGTCACCAAGTCACTGGACGGTTTGCTTGATATTGCAAGCCACTTGAAGGTGCGCTCGTCCTCTGGCCGTACCAACGGTATCTGAAGCTTGCAGTGGTCATCGTCGTAGAGTGTCAGTTGATTCGTGGAGAAGAGCAAGTCGGCACTGTGCGCTCGCAACATGTCGCTGCCCAGAAATATCTGTATCGCCTTCTGGTTCTCTTTTGGATCGTATTCCTGCCTGATGGTAAACTCCACAGCCACAGAGGGAAGCTGAGGGGCCGGACTGTTTGATCGAGACGATCCTGTGACCGGTACAGCTTCAGGAAGGTAAAGGGAAATCTTGATCTTGCGGACACCGTTGTCGCTGGCGGTAATCTGGTCTTGCAGTCCTAAAAGTTCGATGAGATAGAGATCCACGTACGAGGTAAATGACCCAGAGCATACAGCGGCGTATAAGAGTGTGTCATGCTTGAAGTTGGTGTCTAGCCAACATCGAATAATGGCAGGCACAGAACCGAGTATGAATAAGCCAGGTGCCAGTCCAGGAGTGTCCATGAGCGCTGATGGACCCAGACCCGTGAGGCTATTTGCGCGACCCGACGTCATCGAATGTACCGAGTGTCCTGCTGAGCTCTGCCTTCCGTCTGACTTGTGCGAGTAGCTTCTCTCGCTCATAGCGAGGCCGCCTAAGCCACTGCCAGTACGGGTTATTAGGTCCAGCGATGATCGGGAGGCATGCGCCCAGTGACCGTGGTTCGCCGTCTCGTCAAATCGGACACTGTTCGCACGGGAAGTGGCACCTAAACGTCGCGGCTCCTCGTCAGCATCGAGCTGCAGGTTGCCGATGAGGTTGCTTGAATTGTCGTCGAAGTTCGAAAAGTGCTCTGCTGTTGGCTGCTGCAAAGGTACTAATATACGTCAGCTCAATGCACATGGTGTAAGATCTAGGGGAAGCTCACCCTGCTGTGGCGTCCCGCCCAACACTGATGGAAAGGGTGAGGATGTGCCCCAGACGTTCTTTAGGCGTGAATCATCGTCGCGCTGGCGCTCTAGGCGAGAGACGCGGTCCGACAGCTCGGCTTGGTTTTGCTGCACGCGGAGCATCTCGTCTTGGAAGCGCCAAACGTCGTCTCGGGGCTGGAAGGCTACGCTTTGGGGGTCCATTGGCGTAGGCCTATCATCCCTTGATGGGGAGACTCAGCGAAGAGACCCCGCCCCCTCACAACGCTCCCTACCCACGAGCCCGGGCAAACGCCAGCGTCGCCAACTTGCGCAGTGTTACTGCTTAGATATGCCGATGTGTACGTCGACGCTGTGAGCGATGTTGCGGGGCAGGATGGTGGGTTGCGACAGCGGGGGGGGTATGGTATGCTGTCGGCTTAAGTCTTGATGACTGTACAAGCTGGATGCGTTCGAAGGGTCACCGCTGCAGTTGGGCGTGAGAGAGCGTGTGGATGCGACGGTGACGAGGCGTTTGGGAAGGCAGTGCGCCTGTTCGGAGGCCGTTCGTGGGGAAAGTGCCGATGGAAATGCTGGTTCTGGTGGTGTAGCGAGCCGCAAGCTACTTCTGGAGGGGGGGCGAGAACCGAGTCACGGTGATTTAGTGTAATCGACTGGCTTGTGAAAGGTGGTGTGAAAGTGAATGTAGCGGAAGGAAATGTTATTGAGCATGTCTCGAAGTTGAATGGAAGGTGCGCCACAGCTAGCCGTCCGATTGGGCAGGAGCCGGAGCCACTTCCGTCTCCCCGCATCCCGCAATCCAGAGACAACCACCGTAAGAGAAAACACAACACTCAGTCCTAGCATCATCTCATATCTTCCTACCCGTTCTGCTTCCTTCAATTATGCTCGCTGCTCCCATGCTTTCCAGGCCTCGAGATCGTTCCAGACAGGCAACGGCATAGGCAGCTCCTGTGGCGTCTGGTCCGGCCATGTCTTTGCAATCAACCTCATCATCTCGTGGAACAAGACATCGTAGCCCACCGGTCCGAAATGGATGCCTTTACACCAAGTCAGCTACAGGGCCCTAATGTGTTCTTGGGTAACGCTCATACCATCGTACATGAGCTCTGCCAGAGCATCGTTTGGTGTAGCTTCCAGCGATCCAGGAAGCAAGTCTCCGACCTTCCAGGAGTCGATCTTGAAATCGGCCTTCTCCATGAACGCCTTCCACAGATTGATCACAGGTATGTCGAGCTTCGCGCCCACCTCGACTACGGCGTCTGCATACTCCTTTGTAGTGGCAGCCACGCGAGTAACGCTAGGATATCCACTGTTCTGATCGCGCGGCCACCACAGATGCTCGTTGACTGGCGCTGGGGCGACGAGGATGATGCGAGGTTTGTGCGCTACGATCTGTGGGTGGGTGACGATCTTCTCGATGTTGGCCTTGTACTCGTCTAGGGGTATGTGTTGCTTGTTGGGAGCTCCTGCCAGGGCCGAATCGTTTGCGCCAAAGAAGACGACCTTTTGATTGATGTGAGCAGAGAATATCTGAGAGATTAGTGCACTCACCAAGAATCGAATCTTGGCCTGCTCGGGAGATGGAACTATCGTCGGAAGCACCTGCAACGCCTGGCGGGTGTTGTATCCACTGACGTTGCGTTAGAGCTACACGCCTATCCAAGTGCATAGTTGGTATGCTGACCTGAATCCTCGATTGACGACATCGAGTCTACGGATGTACGCTGATTGGACGTCAGTCTACGACATAGAAGCGGGCCAAGGCAAGACTGCATGCAAGCTCTGAAGAGCATGTTGCAGCTTGTCTAAGAGACAGGCTATGAGGCGACGAACCTGCTTGTAGAGCTGCAGAGAAGCCGAAGCCGCGTTCCTGGTTATAGGAATCCTGGGTAATAGAGTCCCCGAAGAGGAAGAACTGCTCGTAGGTGGAAGACTATGATAGGGTAGATCAGCCCACGCTCTGTTAGTCTGCTTAGCCTCCACCGATCACGCACCATTTCGATCCGTGTAGAAGTCAACGTCCGTTGATTGTAACACGACGCAGATACAGACTGCGGGACAGTTTTCGTGAGTTCCTGGGCTGCTATCGAAGATGTATTACCTGCACTGTCCTACTTAGCACAGCATGATATCGAGAGCTTCAAGTACACAGTCTGGGCATTCACATGGCGAGGGATAAACTAGGGAATGTTTCGCTTTTCCGTTTATCTTACTCCGAGGCTAGAGTTCGATTGTCGTACTTGGTGGGGTGCGGTAGTTGGAGGGAAGACTGTCATTGGTGCGGATCGCCTTGACGCTTGTGAGTTGCGTCTGCGAGGCTGCAGCGCTTGTTATCTAATACGCTCCAACACAGCGAACGACGGAGTTGCCGATACCGTTCGATGTTATCTTCACGTTTGCTACTACATAGATGTTCCAGAAAAGAAAACAAAGTTCTAAATTCACGCGTCCAGCTTCAAGATGCCCCGCCGCAAGCGTCGATTCAGCGATTGGTGCGGAACGGGGCGCGCTGCTGCAGCACGCTGGACCCTGAGCAGTGCTAGCTTTGTCGTCATATTCAGCATGACCTCGTGCTCGCATATCACGCGCCAAAACATTGCTAACATCGTGGTGTTTGCCTGGGCGGTCTGCGAGCAAACGGTCCGCCTAACCTTCCAACTGTCTTTAAAAGTTCCGTCGCTACCAAACAAAACATGCCTGCTACCGAAAGTGCGCAGGAAAGGTGATCGATCGGCAGCGTGTACAGTATCCACAGGTGTGTGCATCCCCAAACGCACCGCGACGCGCAGTCCGAAATGTGGCCGCGGCGCTGTGGGGAAGAGGATCAGCCATGTCTTGCCCAGGAGCGATCACACTCCCGTAACACCGGCCTCACCCTCTTCAGATGACCTATAGCTGCCTTGGACTCGCCGCATGTCTTTGTCTCACCACCCACTAACATTCATGCAACCTAGTCTCTCACTTTCTTTACCACGTCCACCATGCCCAAGTCGATGCAGTCGTATCGGAGCGTGGATGACTACGATATCGACGAAGAAGAGCGTATCGAGCAGGAACGCGATGACACGATCAGCAGCACCACGCCGACCTCGCCCACAGCCACCTTCCGCCCGCTGAGACGAGTGCTCCCCTCCGAAGATGATCTGTCGAGATCAACACACAATGTCAACGAGCGGTCACGGTTACTGGGGCACGCTGCTGGTGCGAGTCGCTCCTACAGCAGCCTCCCAGCCACGAACCCAGGCACACCGAGGCCTGGCCGAAGACACAACCTGCAGCTGCCTACGGGCTCACGTATGAAACCTAGTAGGGCCGGGTCCTTCTCACACTCGTTTAGTCAGCGGCTGGTGAACGCCCTGGGAGAGCGGCGGCCTGGACTGGAGGAGAGCATGCACTCAGTCAAGGCGTCTCTCTGGCAGGACAACCGCGTGTGGTACGATCAGTTCACTTCCACCGATTGGGTCCACGATAACATCGCGGACGCCTATCGAGTGAAGGCTCTCCGCAGCCGGAAGGACATACGCGGACGCTTGCTGGCGTGGTTTGACGGTGCTCAGGGCTGGATTCTGGTCGCCATCATTGGTGTCCTGACTGCCGTCTGTGCCTACATTGTCAACACGACCGAGACGACGCTGTTCGACTTGAAGCAGGGATACTGCACAACGGGCTGGAACAAGGACCGCAAGTCGTGCTGTGCCGGTGCAACGATATGCGACGACTGGCTACATTGGTCAAAGGTCATTCGCAGTGACAGGCTGGATGTTGTCCAGACACAGTACGGCGCCTTCGTGCTGTCCGTCATCGTCTTGTCTATGGCGTCCTGCCTGCTCACTCTCACAACCAAGACTGTCATTCCTTCAGCTATTTCCTTGGCCACACTAGACGAGGATCTTGGAGCAGACGTGCAGCGAAGACTCTCGGCAGAAGAGGAGGACGATGATGCCAAGCGTGGTATCAGCCCCGAGTCGCGCTTCCAGGAAGCCCAGCTTCGCCCACCCATGGTCTACTACTCCGCTGCCGGTAGTGGTGTTGCAGAAGTCAAGGTCATCCTGAGTGGCTTCGTTCTTCACGGATATCTCGGCGTACGCACACTTGTGATCAAAAGTCTTGCTCTTATCCTTTCAGTAGCGTCTGGCCTCAGTCTCGGTAAAGAAGGCCCTTATGTCCACATTGCGACCTGCATTGGCAACATTGCCTGCCGCATCTTTCCCAAGTACAGCAACAACGACGGCAAACGCAGGGAGATTCTGAGTGCTGCCGCAGCTAGTGGTGTTGCCGTGGCCTTTGGTGCTCCTATCGGCGGCGTGCTCTTCAGCTTAGAGGAGGTCAGCTACTACTTCCCGTCGAAGACACTGTTCCGAACGTTCTTTTGCTGCATTGCAGCTGCACTGTCGCTCAAGTTTCTCGACCCTTACGGAACCAAGAAGATCGTGCTATTCGAAGTGCGTTACCACCTAGACTGGAAGTTCTTCGAGCTTGCGACCTTCATCTTCACAGGTGCTGTCGGGGGCGTTCTGGGTGCCTTGTTCATAAAAGCATCTCGTTTCTGGGCTAAGTCCTTCCGTCGCATACCCCTCATCAAGGGCCATCCACTTCTCGAGGTCTTTCTAGTCGCACTAGTCACTGGCCTCATCAGCTTCTGGAACCGATACACCAAGCTCCCTGTCACCGAGCTTTTGTTCGAGCTGGCAAGCCCTTGCGACACCTACACTGACTCAGGCGATGGCCTTTGCCCAACACTAGAGCATATTCCAAGTGTGCTCTGGACGCTGTTCATTGCGTTCGTCATCAAAGCTTCGTTGACTGTGGTCACCTTTGGCATCAAAGTACCTGCTGGTATTTACGTTCCATCGATGGTCGTCGGCGGTCTTGCCGGCCGATTCATTGGTCACACCGTCCAGCTCTTTGCTCTCAAGTTTCACGACTTGGACATCTTCGGCGAATGCTCGCCCGACGGGCCACCCGGCTCTTGCGTCGTGCCCGGTGTCTACGCCTTAGTAGCCGCAGGCGCAACAATGACCGGCGTGACTCGCCTCACCATCACCCTCGCCGTCATCCTCTTCGAGCTCACCGGCAGTCTCGACCACGTTCTCCCCTTCTCCCTTGGCATCCTCGTCGCAAAGTGGACCGCCGACGCAATCGAGCCGCTCTCCATCTACGACCTCCTAACTGACATGAACTCGTATCCTTTCCTCGACAACAAAGTGCGCCCCATCTTTACTTCTGAGCTCGGCGACATCACGGGCCGTGTGCGTGCAGATCACATCATCGACATTTCTGAAGAGAGTTTGGTGCCGGCGACTGAGCTCCGCGACAAGCAGCGCGGCCTCCAGATCCTTGGCGAACTCGATGGTGGTCTACCAATCGTCAAAAGAGGCATTTTGGTTGGACTCATACCTGCGCCAGACCTTGAATTCGCTCTTGACAAGCTTGATAACGAGGACAATACTCTCTGCCTAATGTCACCGCAAGTGGACTGGGCCGCTGGCCGAGAAATACACGGCGCAGAATCTCAGACGCTGTACGATCCCAGTGACTTCACGCCGTACATTGATCCCGCGCCCGTGTCGCTAGATGTACACTCTCCAATGGACTTGGTGTACGAGTGCTTCGTCAAGCTTGGCCTTAGGTACATTTGCGTCCTGAGAGACGGCAAGTACGCTGGCTTGGTAAGCTCACTTTCTACCTGGAGTCAGTGCGAACGACGGCTAACAGCGCTACAGGTGCACAAGAAGTCTTTCGTCAAGTACATGAAAGAGCTTGAGATATCGGAGAAGAAGCATCGGATTATTTGAGAACTTTAGCGCCTTCGAGTTTTGACTGGTCTTGTGTATATTTTTCCCCTTCTTCTCTTTTTTTTGGTATGCGCATAGCGTGTGATATCCATTGTTTTTATGCATTCGAAAAGGCGTAGGGTGCGGCATTGGAGGGTTAGAATGTGCGGTAAGATGGGAGTGTAGATTAGATGAGTAGCAATACTAGGATTCGGCCTTCCCGTTCGTTACTCTTTCTCATCTTCCACAAAGTCCAATGCGCTCCTCATCTCTAATGTCCATATCTATACGCGCTCCCTGTTCCTTTCTCCTTCAGCCTATCCTTCATTGCCGTATCTCAGCCCGCACGACACACCCCCTTACTAACCTTAACCGACAAACCCGCCTCTTTACTCACATACCATTCCTGCCACTCATTCTTCTCTGACTACCTCACATCATGCTCCTCAATTGAAAGCTTTAACAACCTCAACTTCATCCCCGCTCCACATTTCTTTAAAGCACGTGTATCGAACCGAAGCATTAGCCCGGGGTTACCAGTTGTTTTGAACGCGGGATTGCGGAACATTTCAATTGGTTTCGTGGGTTGTGTGCGCGTGTGGACCATGGTGCCCAACATACTAATCCAACAATGCACCTTGGTGGTACTTTCAACTGTGAGCACTACACTGCCATACTTTTGCTGCCACAATGGCTGAGCTCAAATCTTCCAAAAGCTACTATTGCATCGTTACCTACATCCACTTCACGCAGCCAAGCACGCTGAAAGTAATTAGCGCCAGCCCATGCACAACTCCCTTAAATTCCTCGACCTCTTCACGTTCAAATTTGTTTATGAAAGAGAAACTCCGATATCGCACCACGCCGCAATTATGTTACCTTCACTGCTTCTCAAGGCTCAAGCTTCAGGATGAGCTCCTACTGGACATCATTTCACATTCTCCGTATGTGTCGTGAGTACGTTGTCAGCAAATCCGTTATGTAGTACCGTGGGGTTTTCGCTCTCCTTGAGCCTGAGGCGAAGCGAAGAGAGAGAAATCTTCGGAAAAAGAGAGCCAGGAAGCTTGCGGGAGAAGAGCAAAAGTGGCACGAAGGGCCCTGTGTACACAGAGACATAGACGAGGTAAGTGGGACCGATGGGGACCAGTCCTAAATGTGTCGCTTGATTGAGTTGGTGCAATTCGTATCCAGACACATCCCAGGCTTCGCTTGGCAACCACCATGACGCACCTTCCCACTCATTCTTCTACCTCTTCAATCCAAGTCTTACGAGTAAACAACATCAAATCACGCCGACCATGTCAACTTCGCCACTGTTAAGTCTGCCACCGGAGCTTCAATTGGATATTATCTCGTATCTTCCTTACTTCCCTCGAGACCACCAACGGCATCTATATGTGCTGTTACAGGTGTGCAAGCAGCTTAACAACATTGTTAGTACACTTTTATACACCAAGCCATATGTCCGCATCTCCCGTACCCGGATTCTGGTAGACGGCTACCTTGCGCATCCGGAATGGGCGCTCAAAGTCCGGTCTCTGGAGCTGTACGAGACCGAGCACCGCGGTTTGATCGACATGTGGGAAAATGCCAGGTGGAGAGAGCCAGTGGGTGCCGTGAGAGGCAACAAGCCCCTGCGTAAGATGTACACCAGCCTTGTTCGAGCGACTGGCGTGTCCGCAAAAGCTCAAAAGAACTGGCAAAAAGACATCATTCAAGAAAGTCCAAGAGCTTGGGTAGGACTCCTCCTAGCTGCCTTACCCAATCTCGAAAGTTTGCTGCTGGGTGGTGTATCAGTCGCTTATCTCCAGCGGGTCGACAATTTGGGAGCAGTTACAACACCTAAATCGCTAACCCGCGACGACAGCGGGTATTACTTCCCAGAACCACATTCTTACCTGAACGATGTGCTCATGGCATTAGCCCCGAGACTCCGCACCCTCGAGCTTCCGCATGAGACGACAGATTACCCATGGAACTTGGATTATACTTGGAACCGCTCGTGGCCTGTAACCCGCTGTTCGGCCCAATTGGTACGTTTGATCATAACCTCAGTTGCCCTGAGAGATATGCACTTGCCCGACATGCTGCAAGAATTGCGTGTCTCATGCGAAGGCGTATCCAAAGTGAACACGTCGCTCAGGCATATCTTGGCCCAACAGCTGACGAAGCTACGGGACGTGTACATTTATGCAAACGACCATGATGTACCCTCCAAAAGCGGCAGAAGTCACCCGCAATGCGTTGACGAAGCTGGATTAGCCGAAGCCGCACTTCCAATAAAGCAAGCCATAGACAACGGCACGAAAGTCCACCTCGTCTTCAGCAATCATTGCTGCTACTTCAGCGACTGTCTTAAGAGCATCATCGAAGATTCGGGGTTCATGGCGTACTCGGATCGTGAACTGCGTGTACTGGAGTTGAGAGGCGCGTTCACGCATTTTGAGACGGAGGCGAAGAGGCGGGAAAGACGATGCCGAGAGGAAAGTGATAGATTGGCTGTGATGGTGAGGGAAAGGAGGCGTCAGGAACGTAGAGATAGGGGTGAAAGGAATTATGCTAGTGATAGTGACGAGAGTGATTATTGTCAGTATGGGATATGGGATTGAATGACAGCACAAGTTTGATGGCTTTGGTATGTTATTGTCACTGGTCCATGGGACATACCGCTGAAATGTATGCCCGCACCAACGCTCGTCTGGTGATGTGACTGTTGCAGCGAAGTGCGATCCTAAGCACTGACGTGGCCGATTGGAGCACACGGCGAAATTCGCAAACGAAGATTTTGCATCGTTTACCGCGCACGCACGCTTCCATCTACCTTCACTTCCTCCGCCCGGCCCACCCCCCACCAAATTCCTCCACACTCATACCTATCCTCACCTCCCTCACCCCACCACTTCTCCAAATCCGATATAACCAACCTAATTCACAACCCTCTCACCAAATCAGTAAGCCTCAACTTGTTACTGTCGGCGCCGCGTTAGCGGAGTTGAGAAAACACTGGATCTAAACTGGGTTTTCGGGCTAGAGGGGAATGTACGTATGAGGTTCTCTAGTTCTATTTTTGTTTGTATTTGCTGGTGAAGTGGTGGGGTGGCGGGTGACGTAGAGGGTAGGGGGTTCGAGTTGGGTGTTGGACGAATGTTAAGTTGGGGATGTGCTGTGTTTTTTTGGTCTTTTCGGTTGAAAAGGCGAGTACTTTCATTTTTTTACCTGTGCTTTTGAGGGTCGTACCGAGCTGCGTAATTTAGGACTGTGGAAGCAAGTGATTAACGAGACTGGAGTATATGAAAGTGATAATAACTTGGTTGACATAAGATGAGAGAAAAGGGCTAAAAGTATTGGGTATCATGTTCAAGATCTACTCTGTTCTTCATTTCCCTGCCGCAGCCGCCTTTTCCCTCTTTCGCTGCAAGTACCGCTCCTTCGCACTCATGATGTCCGTCTCCGTCTTCTGAGTCTTACTCGCGTGTTGCAGCTTAGCTTGTTCCTCAGCTTCTTCGTCTGCTTTTCGTTTGGCCACAGCTTCGATCTGCTGTGCGACCATCTCGGTCTGGCGCTCGCGCTGCGCATTGCGACCCGACTTCGAGCTTGTGTACGCCGATGCGGCGGCAGGCCGTGCAGATGCCGCAGCCTTTTTCGATGCGGGCTTTGGCTTCGCAACTATGTTGAGGCCCGCGTTGAGGAGCTGGCGCTTGTCTGCTACCTGGCCCTCTTCATTCAGCACGACGTTCTTGCCCTCTCTCCTCGCTTCTTCGACGATCTGAGCACCGGTCTTTTCTTGCTCCTCTTCGACAGGTGGCTTGTAGCCCTCTCTTGCTGCCTCAGCAGCTGCTTCCATAGCTTCTTGGTGGCGCTTCTCCTGCTCCATGAGCATTTGCTTGTGAAAGCTCTGCATACCAAACTTCCGTTTCTTCTCTTCCTCGGCCTCTTGGCGCTTCTTCTCTTCCTCCTCGGCCCTGCGCGTCTCTTCTTGTTGCTCCTTGTAGGCGCCTGTGACGAACTTCTCCTTGTCTGCGAACTCGTCGCCTTCTGCCTCCCTCTCGCGCTGCAGCAGCTTGTCCCGTGCGCGTAGTTGGTCCTTCTTCCGCTGCTCTGCCGACTCCATCAGGCTGTCCATGTACTTCGGCTTCCGCAGTTGCGCATCTTCATCCTCTGCCGCCTTCTTCGCAAGGTTCCGTGCGTGTATCGCGTCATATGCGGCATCGTAGTTGTAGATGGAGGCGTCAAATTTTAGTGCCTCCTTTGCGCGCTCCTCTGCTTCTCTTGCGCTGGCCGAGTTGTCAAGCAGTGTCGGGTCGTCATCTTTGGCCTTGGCTTTGCGTGAAGGTGGCGCTATTGGTTGTCCTTTCTTCAGCTTCGAAGGCGCTGGTTTTGAGGGCTCGGAGGTGATGGCAACTGTGTCTTCGAAGGTTAATTCCGCGAGCTCTTGCGCGCCATCCGCTGCTTTTGGCTTGCTCGCGACTGCATCATCCTCGTCCTCGTCGCCGAGCAGCGCCTTCTTCTTCTTCAACGCTGGTTTCGCATTTGCCTTTGACAGCGCGTTTGGCGCCTTGTTCTTCACATTGAGCCCAAACTTGAATGACATGGCGGGTGGTGTGTTGTGGCTGGTGTGGAAGAGGGGCGCAAGTGACGGCCTCACACGCCAAGAATCCCTTGACCAGTGAGATGCACGAAACCTCCGCAGTTGTCCGCACTTCACCCTTTCACCCACCCACCACTACCCACGACAGCCACATTCTACTTTAGAGTTCTCCCTAATGTGCAGCATAATATCACCGACTTCGAGACTTCATCATGGACGGGTCAGCTAGCGACGCCGCAGCCGAGGCGGCGTACAGCAAAGCCAAGGCGTCAAAATTCAGCTTCAAGACAAAATCAGAGGGTCGATCGAAGCGGAGGAAGCACGACGATGACGACACACATCGACAGACCTCTTCACGGCATCACCACCCAAGTGCAGACGAAGATGTGAAGGAAAGTCACCGCGAATCGAGGCGCAGGCGAAAGCACAGGCATCGAAGTGAGCGCGATGAAGCCCACCCTACCTCCACGCGTGACGGAGAGTACTACGACCCTGATCACCGCTACCGTGAATCTTTGTTCGACGGTGTTGATGCGGAAAGTGTTTCGCCAGGGCCCGCAACGGATGCCGCCTTCCGTGAGTCGCTATTCGACGCGCTTGCTGATGACGAAGGCGCGGCCTACTGGGAAGGCGTGTACGGTCAGCCGGTGCATGTTTATCCTGATACCAAACCTGGACCAGACGGCAAGCTAGAGCGTATGAGCGAGGAAGAGTACGCCGAGTATGTGCGGGGCAAGATGTGGGAGAAGAGTCACCAGCACATCCTCGAGGAGCGTGAAGAAAACAAGAAGGCTCGCCAGAGAAGGAAGGAGCAACGCGCGCATATAGATGAACATGTTGCACACGAGGATCAAGAGCGAGACCGCATCCGCCTGCAAATGGAGGAGAGCCTCAAACGTGGCGCCGAGCGCAAGAAGGCCAAAGAGGCGGCAGCTGCGTGGGAGGTTTACACGAAGAAATGGGAAGAACTCAAGAGCGCTCAGAACATCGCACAGGAGGCTGACTCTACCGTCACCGAGCTCATCCCTTGGCCCGTGGCATCTGGCAAAGCCAAGCATGTTTCCAAGGAAGAGATCGAGCGTTTTCTGCGAAGTTCGGATGTGTGGAAAGCAGATCCTGCCGCTCTACTCAAGATTGAGCGCGTGCGGTGGCATCCAGACAAGATGCAGCAGCGCTTTGGTCAGCACATCGATACTGAGACTATGCGATCGGTTACCGCGGTCTTTCAAGTTATCGACCGGCTGTGGACCGAACGTCGGTGAGTACGAGCGATGCACTCACCATCATTACTCACGGTGACCCAAGTTTCACATATTACCCAAAGATACCCCAATTTATCAATCAAATTACCAAGAGGCACGATGCCATCGTCTTACACTTTCGTCAGCTCATCTCGATACTCCAAGGCAAACCTGGTCGCATCATTCCAATGATATCTTACACTCGTCAACACATGTCCTGTATGTCGCACGCGACTGCTTCGCGTAGATAAGATCGTCACGGCAAAGTCGCCTTGGCACTCTATACATGACGCATGCACCCGCACGGCGGTCGCGGGGTCGCTTCGCTGGAGCGGGTAAATGCTTAGATCCTAGGCGAAAGGCTTCTGTCAACCCCATCCTCGAATCTGTCCCCTATCATCATATGATGCCACCCCATGCCGAGCTGTCTATATCGAAGACAAGCTGACGACGAGTCTTAGATTGTCTTGATGCAATGCTTCGCGCAATTGGCGCAAGTCTTGGTAAGCTTGATGGTCGTAAGAGGCTTGGGCAATATCGTGACATTCCTGGACGATCACATATGTCCCTATCTCTACTGACACTTGATCCTTTTGTTGTAAAATGCGCTCCAGACTTTCGATGCGTTCATCAGCAGACGACAATGTTTGGTTCTTGTGACCAGATCGTACTAGAACAGACCAATACCATTGTCACATAAGGCACACAACACTGCCATCGGGGATACTTGTTTCAAGATCGACCACTCACAAACTTGCCTCCAGTACCTGCATGATTGGGCATGAAATACCCGGTGGCTCGCACAAGGCTCACGGAGAGCGGTTCCACACTGCACCCCAAAGATCTACCGGCAGAAAGACGCCACTGAACATGCATGTTTCGGGGACATACTCCTTCAATCTACGACTCCTTCAGAACGGATGGATGCATGATTACTTGTCGATCAGGCATCCGGGGTGCTGCTACGGTGGTACGTAGGTACAGCTTGAGGACGTATATAAGGTCAAGCGATGCTGAGTTTTGAAAAGCACCAAGCAACACCATCACATCAATCAACATGGTCGCTTTTTCCTCCATCCTAATCGCTCTCAGCAGCGCCACCGCAGCGTTTGCTTCGCCCCTTGCCCTCTACATGGACGGCGAGAAGCGCGAGGCCGCCCTCGAGCACCGCTCCACCCCCTCTGGCACCGGCACCAATAACGGCTTCTTCTACTCCTTCTGGACCGACAATCAAGGCCAAGTAACCTACACCAACGGCAACGCCGGCTCCGTACGTCACTCTCCTCGTAGCCAGCACATCGCATACTGACACCCACACAGTACAGTGTCCAGTGGTCCAACGTCGGCAACTTCGTCGCAGGCAAAGGCTGGAACCCCGGCGGCGTGCGTAACGTAACCTACTCCGGCACCTGGAACGCCGCCAACGTAAACTCGTACATTTCGCTCTACGGCTGGACCCGCAACCCCCTCGTCGAGTACTACATCGTCGAAACCTACGGCAGTTACAACCCGGGCTCAGCGGCCCAGAAGAAAGGTTCCATACAGACCGACGGCGGCACGTACGACATCCTGCAGACGACGCGTACGAATCAGCCTAGTATCGATGGGACGTCCACGTTTCAGCAGTATTGGAGTGTGCGCCAGCAGAAGCGCGTTGGGGGCACGATTAATGTGCAGGCGCATTTTGATGCGTGGGCGAAGTATGGGCAGAGGTTGGGGAGTCATAATTATCAGATTATTGCGACGGAGGGGTATCAGAGTAGTGGGAGTGCGAGTATGACGGTTCAGGGACCGTAGAGGGGTGGGTGGTTGTGAGGATTTGTGGAAATGGGTGGGGAGTTTGGGTGATGTGGATCACTCTGTATGGAGGTATCTGGGGGAAATGATGTTCATTTGGAATGCAGTACTTTGCTGATTGAGAGACAATGTGTGACTTGGTTTTTTAACTGCTTGTGACTCATTTCTGCTTTGTGATATGGCTCGAAGTGCATGTGTGGCGGAGGCTGGGATTGAGATGGACGTGCAGATTGAAATATATGTTATGGCTGTCTGTCCAAGACAATCGAAGACATGGGTTGTGTCGGTATGCACTCAACACTGTCTCGGCCCTTTTGAGACGTATGTGTGTTCGAACAAGGCTTGCACAATATCTGGAAGGAGTGGGGTCGACGGGATCGCTCGGCGGGACTTTTTGGTAGATGTGAGGGATGTGAGATGGGGGCTGTAGTATCGTGAAATGTGCTTAGAGCTGGCCGTGCTGGATAGGAAGGGAAGCCAGCGTGGGAATCTCCGCACGGCCCTCACTCACTTTCAAAATATTTTCTAATTCCATGTGAATGCCAGGTGAGACTCGCACATTGAGTTTGACTTGGAATCATTGTGAAGGTGAGTGAGAAACCTCAAACGCGTGGTGAGATCATTAATAGCAATGAAGGCATTCGTTTGTCTATATGCTCCGTGCTTCGTCAATTGCCAGACTTCGCACCTCACCTCACACCTACTTTCTCCATAAAAACTGTTACTCTACAATCTACACGGATTTCTACGATGAATACGAAACTGATCAGCAATCTATCGTTGTTGCTCATTTACATCTCTCTCATACTGAATGCCACCGCCTTGTGCTCAGTCTCGTCCAACGTCACCCTGATCGACCCCGAACGCATTGATCCTCAATTGGCTGCTGCAAGTTGACTCAAAGGCAACATCGGGGCCCCATGGCCCAGAGGCGCTACTATTGGAGGTGGGATAGTTCGGAATATTCGTTATTGCTACGTCGACGACGCAACCAGGAAGAAACTAAACTGCAAATTCATGGCCGCATTGACGACTTGGGCTACCGCTTTGGGTCCCAGGATCGCTCCCCAATAAGGTCAAGTAACGCATTCTCTGGGCTGGAACGAGGCAAGCAATGATCTCACTGGGGATAGATTCAGTCGTCTCACTTGCTACATGCCGGACCCTGCTGACGCGACAAAACCTCACATTTGGAGTAAGCTTACATGCATGAATTGTATAAGAGACAAACATTGACTTCTTATTTGCACTTCTGGCAGACCCAGCGATACAATGTGACACTCTTGCTATCTCCGCTAGCACTAATGGGTTATCTTTCGCTAGTGTTGGCTATAACAATGACGCCAAAGACATCAATACGCCTGGTCGTCATCAACTGCAGATCTATGAGAATGAAAGTGCCAGAACCATTGTACACGAAGTAAGTCTACAGCTAGATCCTAGAGCGCACGATAATTAGCTAATATTCTCAGTTTGGTCACGGTGTGTTTCGCAATGCCCGCGACCTGAGTTGCACTGATAACGCTGATTAGTACTTGGTATGACACACGAGCACAGCCGCGGTGACCGTAGGTTCTAAACATTCCTGGCTTCCTCCTAGTCCCGATTCTGATGCTGAGTAGGCGACGACACTATCGAGTATCACTGCGACAAGGTGAAGGGATAATACGAAGCATGGACGAGTGCCGTGCAGAAGGGCGAAGATAAAGCTGATGCTCAGAGGAAACTCTTTGGAGACAACGAATACGCCGACAAATATGGATTCCAAGGCGTCCAATTCACCAAGAGCGAGTACTGGGCAATTGAAAGTCCCCTGGTACTGGATGGCGGTTTCGACCTCAATTCCGTCATGTTGTACGGCTCCGCCGCCTACGCGGAATATCCGAGGGCGTGCGTTACTGATTTGAACTGGTGCCCTATGGCCTCAATCCTCAGAAAAACGGCGTGAAGGTTGGTCTTGCGCGCATCGAACAACTAAGCATTCCTTCTCCTAGAAATGTCGCTTTCATCAAAAAGTATTATCCGTGGGAAGATGCCGCTGCTCCGCATCCACCAGCTCCATCCCCAACACCTGGCACATTTCAGCCCGGTCCAACTCCACGATTGCTTTTTGGCGCCGAGAATGAGTTTTCAATAGCGACAGTCGGATGCAGAATGGGTCGAAGGAATGTGAGTTATTGCGGCGAAGAGTGCACTATATGGAGGGGCAAAGAACTTGAGAAGGGTTTTGGAAAGAACGTTCACGGCGTTGAGACGTCTTACCCGCAAGTTCTTCCCTTCGGACTATAAACCATAATGGAATCATTGTGATTTTGACTGCTCTCACTTAGCTTTCAGTTTCCTCAAGCTAGGTGCTGGTTCTTAATTGTTGTGCCAGCCTTCAGGTCATCACACCAAACACAAAAGTCAGTAACCCAACATATACAAGCACCTTCGTATATTCCCCTTTCTACACCTCCACGATTCGTCCTTATATCTGATGGGTTACCTGCTGTTCAAAGCTTTTGAGTTCTGGACAGGAAGTTGAACTTTTCTCCATCTCACATCAATTGAACACACAATCAAGCTTTGTCTGAACAATTATCATTAACAACCATACGGGAATCGACAGGATGTGCTAGACTGGATAACTTAGGGCACACACTGCGAGTAGTACTCGCCGCTCGCCTTGCACGTTCCTTCTACACAAGTCGTCGAACCCGTCCATGTCAGTCCACCGCACTGCGCGTATAGAGCTGCACCTGAGCTGCTTGGTGTCTCCCCGACCGGCTCAGACGGACTCGTGTCACCGCCGGAGCCTGTATCAGAACCAGAACCATTCTCACTCGCAGAGCATGTGAGTGGCGCAGGTCCAGGAATCTTGTAGCCGTTCGTCGGGTATGGCTGGCCCTTGGCATCGTAAATGCTAACTGTGATTCCTGCGTCGTTTGCCTGGTATGCGCCAGGGAAGGAAACGTAGTTCGAACCCTTGCTCGTTCCAGTGCCAGTGACCTTGATCTGAGCGCACTAGAAGATATTAGCCTTAAGTCTGCGTATAAAAAGGCAGACGAGTATTCACCTCCATGTAGAACTGAGCACCACCAGATGTACCAGCGTTGTGCAAAGCGATAAGCTCAACGCGCATGAGGTACTCTCCAGAAGCGACACAAGTGGGCATGGTGAAGTAGTGCCATCCTCCATTCGCAATCATAGTGTCGACAGCCCATTTGCCATTTGCCAGACCATCGTGGGCGACTTTAAACCATTGCAGACCTGTGGTTCCGGTAGAAGCGGCACTATTGACTTTGGCAAGCCAGTAGCTGATCGGTCCTTCGATGCGTTAGCTATCGCTCTCGAAGCTCCGGAACAACTGCTCACCCTTGTGGCTCTTCGCGATCGGATTATCAGCATCGTTCGCGCCCTGCGCACCGCCAATGACGTGGCCCCACCAAGCTCCAACTTCTGCGCCGGCTGGTACAGTGATGACGGTCTTATCGAGGTGCGTCAGGCCTTTGTTGCAAGCAAAAGCCGCATCGTTGACGTTTTGGATAGGATAGTCACTATCTGGAGCTCGCACGCCCTTCAGCTGCCCTTGGTCGACGCCATTAACGGAAACCTTCTGAAATATGGAGTGCGCTGAGACTGAGCTCGCGAACGCAGCGGCGGATAGAAGAGTAAGCTTCATGATACCGGCACGTGAAACACAACGAAAGTGGTAGACGATCTGCCGCGAAGTATAGGCCGTTGCGCCTCGCAGCTATATAACCCCGCGAGATTGTGCAAGGCCCATGCTACAATCGCCATCGCCCAGTTCAAGATTTCTAGAGCGCAAAAGTGTCAGCGACCTCATATGATGCGAGATGAAATGGATATGAGGAGTGGTATCAAGACCCGGGCACGAGTGGTTCCAACGCCCAATTCGCTCGCAATCCATGCTGCAATCCTCAGATAACATATCGCGTGACAGCGTGCGGCCTCGTGCTCCGCATCCGATATAGGTAGGGTGAGACGGGTTGAATACGATATAGTGCGCCAAGCTTTGGAAGTAAAGTGCACCTGTAAACTCGTGCTTTGGACCAGAATTTGGATGCTCCTGACAGCATTCCCGTCATGGTAAGCAGGTTGCCGATTCGAGGCCAGACCGCGTGATGATGTCATGCGAATCTTGATTTGAGTTATGAGAGGAATGGGCGAGCTCTATGCATATCAGGCCGTAATTGTTATGCTTTGGGTCCCTTGTACCACGAGCTTGTTTGAAGAGTGTGGCTGTGATTGAGATTTGACATATTCTATCGATGGCGTCGCGCCGCTAGTCATGCTTGTTTCAGACTGTGGCGTGTGAATATGATGTGCATGTAGAGAACAGTGTGTATCGCCGTGGGTACAAAAATGCGAAAGGGTCAGATAGCTGACTGACTGACTGGAAGGTGTGTTCACGATAGGAGATGTACCCTACGCAGTAATGAACTTATGGCTCAACTCTTTTCGCGTCAAGCTCTGGCGAAACCCCTAACAAGGCTCACGCTCGCGATATTCAACCGCTCGAGCTGAACGAAGATCAAGAAGTAGCAAATCTTGACCATAGAGTTAGAATATTCTGCCAGGCCTCTCGCCAGAGGCTCTCGCTTAGATACCATTGTAGGGAACGGTGGAAAAGGATAGTGAGATCTCTGGTACATTTGCGAAAAGGTGACGGAGCGCATGAAGTGAGTCAGGCGGATGGATGATCTCAAGTACGATGTGGGTCGTTCATTCATGGTGAAAGACGTGGCATAGTGCCTGAACGCCGAACCGAGAACCAAGCGTCTCAATAGCTGGTTTTCTATCAACAAAACTTTCTAAATAGGCTGCCTTCCGGCAGCAGCCAAGAACAACGTACCTTTTCCCAATGTGTACACAGTGTGTTATGAATTACAAACTCAAGAGTCTGGTTTCGGTGTTGTTGTTGAAGTTGAGCTACGGGATACCGAAGGTCTCGGATTCGCCATGTCCTGTACCCGTGGCTCCTTCTTCCTAGCGAACGTCTGCCATTTCGCCGTGGTAATATTTATGAGATCCTTGAATAGTGCCTGATCAGATGGCGACGAGTTGCCCTCCAAATGATACATGAGGACTTGTGCGGCGTCTAGCGAATGTAGTGCGTTAGGACTTTAAAAAAAATGAAGGAGTGATTTTGGACGTAAGTAAGTGCGAGCCACGCAAACTGTTCACCGCAACCGGTAGATATCGCGGCTAAATACCGGCGTCGCAGCACTTCGTGTCACTTCACGGCTTCAGATCCTGAGCCTATCCAAAGGTTGCCCCGCGGCTTGGCAGCGAAACCCCACGATGAGACAGGGTCCAGCCCGCAAGACAATTGGAGTCTGTCGGCCTAGACACAAAATCTGTCGGTCATGCTCAGGCACCTCCCACGGGGTGTCTCATTTGGGGAGCGTCAGCGACAGACTTCTCTTGGTCCTGTGATATCTTCAGATACGAGCGTAAGTCGTTCGAGGCGCATTGTAGAGTGGAAGCCGAATCTAAGTCAGGCAGCGTTGCAACGGTTTGTTGTGTTACTTTCCGTAAAGATCAAAGCCCAGCCGCGCCGCATTGTGCGACTGCTGGTCGTTCAATGCGATCGGCCTCCCAATTCGGATTGTGAGGCTGAACAGCGCAGGCCTGTGGTGAGTGTCAGCATGTCAATTCGTGACGCGAATGTACAAATGTCGGCCTTGAGAGAATAGTAAACATGCCGATAAGGATATGATGGCAACGTTGGATAATTCTGAAGCGTGTCGGCACGCGCCTCTGTGTTGTTGGGTTGCTGACGTAAGTCAATTTTAGCGCATTACCACCTTAGCGTCTTCCTCGATCGCGTGTCTCGTCCGAACTCAGTCAGCCTCCCTCGCGACTATGATCCCAATACTGTCAGGCCGGCGTGTCTAGCTCGCAATTAAGCTAGAACTCAATGAAAACATATCGGGCCTGCTAAGGTACACCTGTAACTTCTCCGCGTAGAGGCGCGCCGCGGTAGGCTTGCCCTTGCAATTGCGATCGATACCATTCTAAGTACCCGCAGATGTACACGGTGCAAATGTCACAACGGTATTGGCAATCGATTCAATCTTCTTTGACGAGTCAAGCTCTTCAATTCTTCGCTTTGGCGGTAACACTGAGTGCGGATGGCCCACAAATCTGGTCCTTGCAGCCCGCGGAAAGCGAAGATCTGGTCTTTTCCAGCATGTGGTGTATCGGTGATATGTCAAGTCAGCCGCATATCCGCCCCGTTGGGACACACATCTACTGCATATCCATTTGAACGGTGTCATCCGAATACCAGGGCACTAGCGCATCTCAGAGCGGGAGAGTGGCGGCTCGGAGCACTTACCAGGTCAGTGGGTGCAGCTATGGCGGTCTCACTTTTCGATCTCATCAAATGCGTGTAGTGTTTCAGGTCTTCGAAAAGTCTCCGAAAATCGTCGTTCTTGGTCATCCGTACATTATCTGAACATTTTCTTGTAGATTTGGATATCTTGGCAAGAGAAAACAGTGTCGTGCTACGTGGGCGCGCCCGTTTTGACTACCCGTGCGCCGCATTGGGTGACATCAGTTCTGCGCCATGGAAGGCGGACGTTAGGTGGCCCATCGTTTGGGACGTGAATCCACGCCACTCTACGAAGCCCTAGCGATACGGTGGTGTGCACGCAATGTCTTTCCCATTATTTTTGGACCGACAACGACGAGTGTTCCTATATGAAGTATATGTGTCGCTCGTTCTCAGACCTTCTCGATGACAAGATTCGATTCGTCGCTGGAGAAACGGCTCCGCATCACCGTAGAATTGACTTGCAGGTGATAGATCCACATGCTCGCACATTCTCGAAACTACATTGTTTGACACGTATACACCCCTGGCCACAAACAATCACCTTTTCAAAAGCTTTACAGCCTTGCGATCACCTGGGATCACCGCAACTTCCTCAAAGTCTACGCCATGGAACCAGACTACGACGACTCGGAAGCTCAGGAGACAGGCATCACACCGATGTCCTCAAAAAACACGAAGGCTTACATCAATGACTTGCGTCGGGTCAGGGACAACGTTCCCTGGCGATTGTGGATAGTGGCTTCGATCGCCTTTTGCGAGAGGGCTGCCTTCTGGGGCCTCACCGCGCCATGGCGTAAGTTCTGTGCCTTGCAGTGCTCCTCGAGCTGTACTATCCTAAAGCTGGTGCTAACTTGGGTACGTAGAAAACTACATGGAGCATCCACACAATTACTCCGCGGGAGAGACACCTGGCGCACTCGGACTTGGCCAAGCGAAGGCCACGCGGATATACTGCAGCTTTTACATCTTCTACTACGTCGTTCCCATCTTTGTCGCTGTTGTCGCCGACGGTCGACTTGGACAGTACAAAACATTGCTGGCAAGCATCGTCCTGTACTGTCTCGGCATTGTTACACTCACGATCAGCTCCATGCCGGCCATGCTTGCCAAAGGATGGGGCATTCCCGGACTTGCAATTTCTATGATTCTTGTTGGTCTTGGCGGCGGAGGAGTCAAGGCCATTTTACCTGCCTTCATAGCTGACCAGTACATCGACACCGGGCCCAAGATCAAGACCCTCGAGTCGGGAGAGCAGGTCGTCACAGACTATGATCTGACGCTTCAATACATATGCAATCTGTACTATTGGGTTGGGAATGTTGGTTCACTTTCGGTACGTCTTCGACTTCGTCCCCTCACTCACAGGGCAGCTACTGATTTCATAATTGTATAGTGGTTTGCGACCGTGTTCATTGAAAAGCACTCTGGTTTCACCTCAGCGTACGGGTTTATGCTTGGGCTTATGATCATTGCTCTGCTCATTCTGATCGCTGGTAAGCGTTGGTTGTTGCATGGCTCGCATCAAGACAATGTCGTATTGTCGCAAGCATCCAAGATCATCACTTGCGCGATAAGGCATGGCTGTCGTATGAGGTGTGCGACTCCAGAATACCAGCTCCAGCATCGCCGCAAGACAGTCGGGTGGAGCCAGGGTATGATCGACGAGCTAATCCGGGGTTTACGATGCTGTCGGGTTCTTCTGTCATTTGTTATGTTCTATGTAAGCTTCGACCAGATGCAGAACAATCTCATCTCACAGGCTGGCCAGATGAATACCCACGGCACTCCGAACGACCTTCTACCTGCTCTCAATCAGGTCGGTTGTATCTTGATGGGTCCGATCATTCAGCTGGGACTGTATCCACTGCTCCATCGACATCGGATCTATATCGGCCCCATCACACGCATCGCTCTTGGCTTTGGTTTCGTCGCTCTTTCTATGCTCTACGCAACATTCGTCCAGCATGCAGTCTACACAAGCTTGCCTTGTGAGTCCGATCCACGCGACTGCTCATCGTTGACAACCGGTAATAGCGGGCCCAACGTCTGGATCCAAGCGCCAATCTACTTTCTGATATCGACGGGCGAGGTCTTCGCGCTCGTGACCGGGCTAGAGTACGCTTACTATCACTCCCCTTCGGGAATGAAGGTCATAGTGCAAGCGATCAATTTGCTCATCGCGGGTGTTGGCTCGGCTGTAGCTCTCTCTCTAACAGCAGTGGCACACGATCCCAATCTTGTCATATTCTACGGTTCGCTCGCTGGCGCTATGGGTGCGACGACGGTCATCGTCTGGTTACTGTTCCACAAATACGACAAGGTAGAAAAGCTAGCAAGCAAGTCTGCTACGTTGATGCAGCCTCCTGGAGATGTCGAAAGCGGGACTCGGCAGTCGATGCGGGAGGAGCCGGAATGCGCAAACCCCTATACGGAAGTTTCTTCGCCCAGCATGCCAACCGGTAGTAGTGTCACGTTGGTGGCGCATCAACCTGTCGAGGGGACTGAAATGAAGAGACTGCGTAGCATATCAGACGCGACGCTAGTACACGAAGTGCCGAAAGATGTGCCTCTAAATGTGTAAGCGACTACGTTCGAGGAGCAAATTTCACATATCCGCCTTCAGCTACTAAGTGCAGATGCTCTAGCAGCTTTGTTATTCGCATGAGCAATAGACGTACGACGAGCGATGGAACAAAGCAAAATCGTTAAGACGAAGGAATGATATCATGTACCTAAACCTTTGACCAGGTTTTGGCGGTGAAGTAAGCCCGCGACGTTACGACGAACTATATTTTTCTTTCAAACTCTTTCTTTCGATCCACATCTTACCATCAAAACTGCGATTCTGTGAGCTATCTATGTGACAGGTACAGTCGACCCGTAGTATCGACCATCACTAGCACGTCGCAGGCGCAGGCGCAGGCGCTTCGGGGTCTGGGGTGTTACTCCCACGGCCAAAAGCATAGCAGCTACAGAGATACGAAAAGTAGATGCACGACAAGTCACCCAAAAACAAATCCTAATGCCCACTGCCCGAATCGAACGAGCGATCTTATCATGTCGAAATACTAGTGATACGCTTTACCACTAAGCCAAGCGGGCGGTTTCATTAATACTGAATGCTGATTGGTGGAATGAACCGAACATTTAAGACACTATATCGCCATTTTACGGTGGAAGAAAATCAGTGTGATCTGGATAGAGGTTCAACGTACTGAGCTTTTAGCAAATTTGGGGATGTTGGCGTCTGCATTCGTGGTGGCGGGGCAGGCCGGGTGGGGACATCTTGCGAAGCGACACACAGAATACAATCGAAAAAATACACACCCAGAGTTCGAGGGAAGACATGACATCGCTGGCGAAGAACTCCGGGAATCCAATCCTAGCGAATGGGTCTCTTCTTGTCGTGGTACATTCTGTTCGCGTCGATGTCGGTAGTACATACGAGAAGTGAGGTCTTGTTACTTAACGCGGTATATATATAGAGCTGAGTATCTTTGTAGACATTGCATTTGCCGCCAGCTTTGCAATCTCTGCCTGTACTTCGCATCTGACATTCAACGCACACCTCGTAGCCGAATCTCGGACTTGCATTGCGTTCATTGGACGATCGGCAGTTACGGTGCACGATACGTACACATTATTTCGGCGTCTTGTGGCCCAAACTCAGGGTACAACACAGAAGAAAAGCACATCATAGAACTACCCGCCCCAAAAGCCAAGGACTGCGTCAAGTATCTTGAGGGCGGTTGAGAGATATGGAAGCTCACTGGAGGATGCAACAGCCTTTGTGCTAACTTGAATGGACTAAAGCCAACGCGGGCAATGCACGAGACGTATATACTAAAGGTACGCTTTGGTAGCACCAAAGTTGACTACAACGCTTTAGTCCGTTCTGAGCCGCACCAGTACCCTATTGATGTTAGTGTCAGGCGGCCGGAGTCCTAAAACGGCAATCCGTAATGGCCGCCCGAATTTAGTTGTAGACCAGTGCTTGGAGGTAAGCAACGGTGACGGGGTATAAAGCAACGGTCCGTGGACTGAGTTGCAATGTGCACTTCTCTTCACATTAATCTCTCAAAGTCAGAATGTCCACAATTACACAATCGATCCAAGAAATTACTCGTGGAAAGCTGTCCGAGCTTACCGAATCTGAGCGGTCGGCTTTACTCCAAGCAAGTTACGAGCTGACAAGTACGCTTGAGAACCCAGGAGAGAAGATCTTGCGCTTGTTATTCGTGCGTGTTTGCCTTTGCCCCCTATAGAATTGTCTCCGAATGATAACCACCAAACTAAACGAACGCAGGGAATATATGATCCCATCTCACTACGAGTTGCTGTAGACTTAGATCTTGCGGATCACGCACTCACACACGATGGTCCAATAAACTTAGACGAACTCGCGGAGAGGACCAAGGCAGACCGTTACCTCATCCGTACGTTGCGATGTCCGATCTTGATGGTGCCTTGTGTGAGCACAGATCTGATATAACTTAGAACGTGTTATGCGGCTCCTCGTTTCCAACAAGTTTTTCGTAGAGGAAGGACCTGGCAAATATAGCACCACGCCTCTTACCGCTGCTTTGGCCACCGGTTCGCATCTGAAAGCCGCCGTCCTCCATATCACACATCTTTATCATGCGGATGCGTGCATACCGGACTTCCTCGCCGCAAGCGGATACGCAAATCCCAGCGACGCCTTTGATACGCCAGGCGAACGTGCATTCGATTGGGGCAAAGATTCCACGTTATTCGACTTCTACCGGCGTCCGGGCAATGAGCGATTAGCGGATGCTTTCAACAAGACCATGGAGATGCAAAGAGGGAGTGGCGATGGAACATTCATGTCTGACTATCCAGCTTTGCAAAGACTAGCCCAGAAAGATTCAGAGCGCGTCTTGTTCGTGGATGTTGGTGGTAGCCTTGGGCATCAAATTAAGAAGTTCGCCAATATGTATCCTTCTCTTCCGGGGAAACTCGTACTCGAGGATCTGCCTGAGGTTGTTGGAAAGGCCACGGACGTTCCGGAGAATATCATCAAGCTAGGCCACGACTTCTTCAAACCCCAGCCGGATGCTGTTAAGAACGCGAAAGCGTTCTATCTGCGCACTATCCTACACGACTGGCCGGAGAAGCAGGCACGCCAAATTTTATCTGGCATCAAATCTGTCATGGCTGATGACTCGGTGGTACTCATCCAGGAGGCGATTCTTCCGGAGACTGGCGTTCATGAATTTGAGGCGAAGATGGACTTGCATATGATGAATCTCGGTGCAATGGAGAGGTAAGACCTACATGTACCAACCAAATGCGAGACAAACACTAAATTCGTTCCAGGACAGAGACGCAGTGGAGGGAGCTAGCGGAGAGTGTTGGTTTGACGGTAAATGGCATCTGGTGGACAGAGAAGTCTTTGGAAGATCTCGGTCGCAATGGTCTCATCGAGCTGGGAATGAAAGACCGGCGGTCATGACTAGGTTGAGCTATCAGGACCAATGAACAAGCTCAACAATGGGGAAAGTCATGAAGCAAATCTGCATTTCTCGGAATTGAGAGAGCTGCTATTCCTGTGACCGAGAGTGTACGTCATGCGGTACTGGTGTCATCTCCCATGAGCCCATGTATTTTCTGGCATAGGTGCCTATAAATCAGTTTTCAAGCTGGTCGAAGACTGTACTGCTGCCTTGTCGGAAGAAAAATTTGATGGCGAACGGGTTGAAGGTCTGTGACGATGCCTGAGGCGACGAGGTGTCCCCTCTGTTTACCTGTGAACAACACATCTACTTCTCCCTGGGGCAAATTTACAAGACGCTGTGCGTTGCGGAATGCAAGTTGCTGCAGAGAAGTGGCTACTGGTCTCGACGATGAGTTAAGGGGCAAATACCATGCATCCTAATCTCGCTTGCGAGAGAAAAGTGGAGTGCCACTAACGAATCGGCCCTCCTGAATGGTGGATACCTCGCCGCACCGGCACCCACATCTCTTTCAAGTAGAAGTTGCGAAAGCACAAAGACCACGTTAGAAGTTTCCTTGACGTGAACGCCGATTCCGATGGACGAACGATGCAGTACACTTACTCACTCCGAGATCCGGGCGGGTTGGACTGACCAATTGCCAATTTAAGGGACAGCTAGTAAAATGACCTACCGGCGGTGTACATCGTACGTCTAATCGCCTTGCTACTGGGATGTACGTTGTGGCATTATCAGTTCAATGAGTGTGTGAAGCCGCATTTCTCCATTCCTCAACAACAATACGAGCCTACTTGTCACCACGGAAAAACCAATTGTTTTCGCTGTGACTCCCAATTGCCTTACTGCTGACGTTCGGACAATACTCGATTGGCGACGAACATATCGAAAAGCTCACGGGATCTCTGGCGCGGACACAAAGAAGCATGACTGACGTAGCAAAGCTGGAGAAACTCAGACCATGCGGCCGCTTAGAGACATATAGTACATCGCGCCATTACCTGGGCTATTACAATAACGTGTGTATGGCAGCGACCTACCATACACCATCATCGATATTGTCTCTGGAAGCCTCGATCTACGCCGCGTTGAAACAAGTCATCACCAAACACACGATACTCAGTGCTCTTCCTGTGGATGAAGTCAAATCTCACCCGGACGTGTACTTTGCACGTCTTTCATCGATCGATCTTCGCAGCAATGTCGAATTCCGGGAGCGCACACACTCCCTCCCTGGGGACGGCGAAGCAGACGAAGAGTTGGACCAGCTACTGATCGATAATCATAACCGCAATTTCAAGGAAGACCTCGGTTCGAAGCCGTTCTGGCGATTTGCAGTGTTGAACTCGGCAGCTGAAGAGTCAATATTTACCGCAGTTTGGGTCTTCCACCACGCACTCGCAGACGGCACATCCGCTATGCTGTTTCACGACACGTTTCTTGCTGCTTTGAATGCTCCCGGACCAAATCCAGATACAAGTACAATGGCTGATACGCCCACTACACCCCTCCCACCGCCGCTCGAAGAGCAGCATTCCATGGGCCTTTCGTGGCCTTTCTTCCTCAATGCCGTCGCCAAAAGCATACTACCAGCATTGTTTGACAAGCGTCCCGAGAAGCTTTGGACGGGTAGCAACATACCCAAGGAGATCAAATCGGCACCTCAATTCAAAACCCGTACTATGGTCTTCTCAAGCGAAACAACAAAGCAATTGGCACTACTAAGCCGCAAACAAGGTGTCACTGTCACAGCAACACTGCAGGCGCTTCTTTCTGCGTCCCTCTTCCTCCATCTGCCCGCAACAGAAATTGATAAGATCAAAATCAACGGCCCAATCGCAATGCGGCCCTTCCTTGAGGATGTGCCAGATGACCAAATGACCAATGCGATTACATCGTACGAGATCATGCATCATCGCCCAATCACGACAGACTTAACCGGGGCCGAACAAGCAAAGGTTTTGAATTTTTTTTCCTGGAATGAAGCCAGCGTAGTCAAGTCCGCCATTCAAACCGCCGTCGTGAAGAAAGGTAGTGATAATCCCATCGCACTGCTCAAATACGTCTCCAACATTCATGACTTCGTCGCGAGTGGTCTCGGCAAGCCGCGCAAGCTCACCGCCGAGATGTCCAACATCGGGCTGTATAAGGCCAAGACAGGTGGGCAGTGGAAGATCGGTCGTATGACACTCAGCCAGTGTGCGAACCCGGCAGATGCAGCGTTTCACGTCAACGTAATGACAGGTGGGGATGGGAATGCAAGCTTGAATGCAAACTGGTGCGAGGGTGCTGTCGATGAGGAGTTTCTCTCTAGAATTCTAGACAGTTTGAAAGAAGGTGTATTGGCTTTGGTGGAGGAGTTCGAGTGTTGAGTGAAGTTGGTGTGGCGATCTATCATGCAATGGGTGAAAGAAAGGTACTGCATACAGTCTTCAAAATGAAGTGTGAGAAAAGAATCCCTTGTTGTTACCGCATTGATGTATGAGCGAGATGCTCTCAATATATCTCAGTGGAGGCCCGGGGACGTCCCACCCCCATGCAAACTCAGAACGCCGTTAAGCCGAATAGCCACCGCAAAGATGCTGTAACCCCTTCCCATGCCTTTTCGAACCGAATCCATGTTTGTCAAGGCGGATGTGTTGCTCGCCTAGTTCTTTGCACCGCACTTGTATTCCCAGATCTCCTGGTTGGTTCGTCGACCACCACCGTAGTAGGCCGCATAGGCGGCGTTGGTAGCTTCGTGGTGCTCTTTGACGTTTCGTTTAAATGATGACCAAATGCCTCGCGCTCGTGCTTTGCTTGTGGTTGTTGGCGCCGAGGAGGCGAACGAGGATGATGATGAAGAGATCGGCTCCTTGGCGAGCTCGATAGAAGTGCGAGGTGTTGTTGCTGTGGAGTACGACATTTTGGTAGAGTCGGAAGTGAAGCCTGGCTGTCTGGGCGTTGTTGATCGCGCGACGAAAGTTGAGCGTGTGCGCGACCGTCTGGCGAAGGAACTGCATTTATGTTAGAGAAGTCCGGAAATAAAGGTGTCACCGAGAGGTTGGTAGTGAATGGTGTTCTATGCAGATCCACGTGGAAAGTTCCGAAGTGTTCAGTACCTTTGAATAATGTGAGGGAATATATCCGAGGGACAATCGATCGACAGGTACACTAGTGAGATCGCTCAATGACGATATGTTGCTAAACACGAATGATCACAGTACGTGAGGCTAGTGGTAGAAGATTGTCGATTAAAGTTCGGTCGAGTGTAAGATCGGTGGTCGTCGGTTGAAGTGAGTTCAGATGATGTGTAGACTGAATGTGCCTTCCACACTTGACATCTTCGAGCTCTATATACCCACTCAGCTTCTCTCACCTCACCGATCATCGGACTCATGACTCCACATTCGTCACGCCTTACACTTACAAGTACGCAGATTGAAACAAGCCCTACACGCCTTTCATGTCAAGAAACATCTCCACCTGCCGCTAAAGATGTCTATGGTTGCGCCAACATAGCGCACAAATCAGCCAATGGCGTGCTTCTACTCACCGAAGCGTCAGCCACAACCGTTTTGCCTCTCACTTGCCAGTGTCGTGACTTCGACTTTCGGGCTACTTTTAGGCGGAATTGATGGCGGGATGCATGTAACTGTCCTCACTTTGCGAAAACGTAGATTTATAGCCAGACGGTCAACACGATGCTGGACACACAGCTAAGTTTCGTTATTCTATTGAGCAACTTGAAGTCTATGTCCAAAAATGTTGCTTACTCGAATGCGCCAAAAGCGAAGGTTGTCATTTTCCATGCCCGCGCCCTACGTGCAGGCGCCCTGCAAGCTCACGGGTGGGGCGCATTACTCATCGACAGGACTAGCGAGCTGTAGTCTACGCCCTGCACATGTTGACATGACAGAACGCGACATCCATTGTACGAGACGTGGTTTTTAGGAACTTTTTGATTTTACTTGTTGCGTTGTCATGTGGCATGCTTGAGTGTAGTTCAGCGGGAGTCAGCAAACGTGCGCGAATCAAATGATAAGTTAACAATGGAGAACACGAGCAATTGCGACTGTACATTCTTATCTTAGTAGTAGACCTGACTCCGTCTTGTATCTACGGCTTCACCACGATACCCCAGGGCAACGTGTTGTTCATGAAGTACGTTGAGCGAGGCTGGCTAGTAAATGCAGGATTGGTGTCGTTGCACAGCACCTTGAAGTCACCTGCTTGCGCGAGCTTCTGGTCCACGATGCTCTTGTATTGCGTTAGAGGACACGACGAGCCTGGTCCGCTTGTGCATCCAGCGACCGGATAGACGACGTCGTTGAGACGAATGCGCATGTACGAATTGGTGCCCGTGGATTTCGGCGCATTGGCATAGGTGGAATTCGACGAGCAGGGTGCTGGTGAAGCTGAGGGTGTGGGTGCGGCTGCTGCAGAACAATTCAACCGTTCGAAAGCGACGGTGCCGCGCATTGTTACGAATCGGCTGCTCCGGAATTTCCTGTCCGGAATAGTCATGTTGCCAGGAAGCTGGGGCTCGTTGTCGAACACGCCGATGGCAGAGAGAATTTGGTTAATCTGGCCGTCATTGGAGAAGGCAACCGAGATCGCTGGGGGGGCAAACGAGGTGTTGCCGTTCGTGTAGACCGCATTCGGGCCATCCAAAAAGCGCCGCAAGACCATGTCTACGGTAGGAAGCATCTGGTATTTCTCGATATCGGTCCCCAGGCCGGTACCGTACCAGTACCGCAGATCCTGAGCGTATTCGTACCCCAACGCTTCGGCCTCAGTCAAGATATCGCAAAAAGGGCTTCGACGTCCTGTGATCTGCGTCTCGAAACCACACAAGTATGGTATACTCTGTAAATCGCCTGGATGAAGTCAGCGCTTGTCTCAGATCGTACATTTCTTACGAAGGGATTACGAACCCAAGGTGAGATTGAAAGAGCCTTTAATTTGAGCCTGGAGTCTCTGGCGAATCGGAGGAAGATAGATGGCGTTCCACTCGTCTGTGTATGGGCTACCGCCATTGTCGCTGTACGCTTTGCAAAGATCACTTGCACCAAGCGAGTTTTGCCACGCCCTCGGATCGCTGGCATTGAGTGCGTAGATGGTCGTTAAATCAGTTGCATTTGGTCCAACAAAGCCTTGCGCGAATAAACGTGCACTATCGCGCACACTATAAGACCTAGATCAGTTCATGTTCCACATGAACCTCCTTGGAGCACTTACCGAGGACCAGAGGTGTAATAATTCGCCCACATGGTAAAAGGTGCGTTGTACTCGTAGAGGTCAGGGTACCGAAGACGCCAGGTGGAACCCATCTCATGGAGTTCTTTGTAGCCAGTAGTCGAGATTTGTCCAATCTGCTTAGCAGGGTCTGACAGGACAGGCTTCCAAGTCTTGAGGAATTCGAGCTTCTCATCGGTCACATTGAACGGACCAGCGGCCTGCAAGCGCTTTTGGAGATCGACCCAGCCGTTGTAGGCACCAGTATCGGGATAGCGGCTGCCATGTCGAGAGAAGGATGCGACCATGTCAACCTAAGGGGAAGTCAGTATTTGTCTTACATGCACTTCGTGCACTCAACACTTACCTTGCAGCCAGCCGGCACCTCCGAACTGATACCAGTGACCTCTGGGCCTACCTGATTGTCAACGTTGGTCATTGGGCAGTTTCTCGTGATCAACAGTACCTGGAAACCATTGACCGTTGCCTCCAACGTGTCGCAGGAGGTTGAAGTTATCAGCCGCGACTCCACCAACTGCCACCGCTGCCGTCAGCAGACTGTTGAACGAATGCATCTTGCTGAAGTGTGATTAAGCACGGAGTTGCTGAGGCTGATTTGGCGTGTCCCTTCATTCCTGTGAGGCGCATGTTGTTGTAGTTATATGGGAAACTCGCTGCTGTAGCGCCCAGTACCATGACCGGGTCTCGGAAATGAGCCTTGGTGTTGTTTCCTAGATGGGGTTTGAGTTGGCAAGGGTGTTCATGCACGTGGTGATATGCTGTCGACTTAGAGGCCGAGGGAAGACGTCGAAGTACAGTTGCATAGCCAAGCGATCATGCAAACGATTTAGATCCCATCGTGTCTCTGCGATGTCGTGCTTGCAGTTAAGACGTGGAGATGATGGAGAAGTGCGGTTCGGTCGACGCCTCCGATTCGAGCCTGGCGCCGAAGCGGCCCAATTTTAGGCTTATCGCCCGCCCATCTTTGTTCCGCTGACTCAACCACCCTCTCCAGTAAACTCAACATCGCGATGCACGTTGCCCTCCAAATTCGGTGACTCTCCGACGCAATACATCATCGCATCCTTGAGGAGCTTGACCATGGCTGAGACGAGCCGAAATCCACGGCAGAGGATTCGTAGATTCGCGCCGCGTTCACGATTGGGTTGCCTCACGTGTAGGTCAGTATTTGAACATACGAACTGCATCTGAGACATACACTGACTTCGTACATACAACTTTCAGGACGAGACGAAAGCGTTGCGATGCGGGACGCCCGCAATGCGAGAATTGCTTGCGTTTGAACTTGACGTGTGAATGGGCGGAACGTCGGGACGTTCATTCGGAGCACTCGTCAAAGTCAAAGTCGCCTCCACCGCAGCTTCAAGTCTCCCATTCTCTGGATTTCTGGGACGTCTTTTCGGGCGATCTAGACGAACGTAGCGAGCAGTTACACCTACTCCGGTACTATGCAGAAGCGTATGTGCCAAGCGTGTCAGTAGCGGCGAGCGCTACATCGTATTACATGTCTCTTTACATGCCCTGGGCGGTAGGAGCGCCTGGGGGCTCAAGTAATGGCATGCTGAGCGTTATCCTGGCAATTAGTTCGGCTCAACTAGCACGACGTGTCGTTGATTCGCAGCGTGCCAAACACCTCAAGTCAGTGTCGGGCAAGTACGAGAAGAGGAGCTATACGTTTCTTAAAGAACGCATTTCACCGACGGATCAGTTACATCAGGACAGGTACCAAGTCATTGCCATTATCTTAATCTTGGTGGGGCTGGAAGCACTAAATGGCAAAACAAACTCAAGGTGGATCTCAATGCTTTGCTCGACAAGAAGGCTGTTAGACAGCATTCCTGTCGAGCAAAGCATTAAAGATTGCGTGGAGGTGGACTCATTGCAGAGACATTGGTGTTACCACAATGCCTGGGCGTAAGAGAGCTCTGTGCGCGGACTGAATTTGAGACATACACTGACTTCACACATGTGCCTCTAGGTCGCTCATGGCACGAGTCGCTCCGAGATCATCGCCCAAGAACTTGATCGACAATGACTTCTCAACAGCATTGTCGCCTCTTGCCATCACGACTATTGATCCATTGATGGGCATATCATATCGGCTGTGCGGCTTAATAGGACAGATCCAATATATACTTCCAGTCGACCCTGCTTTCCCTCACATCACCGAAGCGTCTTTCCAGGCTATTGAGACCGGTATCATGAACTGGACCTACGACAATCCTTTCAGTCCTGGCATCGATCTCACGATCTCGTTCGATCTCATTGCGCTCGCCGAGGCGTACCGCCTCGCGGCACTCATTCAGCTGTATCGTAATTCCCCCACGCACGCATCGCATATTCCTGGGGTCGCATCACGTGCAATGGACTTTGTTGCCCGGATTGGTCCGGGAAGCGCCGCAGAATCGAGCCTATTATACCCGATGTTTCTAGCTGGTGCAGAACTGGATGACGAAAAAATCGCGGAAAGATGCTCAAAGAGACTTGAAGAAATTCAAGAGAGAAATCGATACGAGAACGTTGGGATGGTGCAGAAAGTGCTGAAAGAAGTGTGGCGTTCAAGGAGAGAGACTGGGCAAAGACGGGATTGGGAAGACGTGCTAAGAGCTTGGAACTGGTCTTTCACAGTCGGGTGACCATATCCTCGCTTCCAAGTTTCACTCCTCGTGAACTATCATAACCCCAAAAAGGTGTCCGCATGAGGGAGTACCCCGCTTTCGACATCAGAATTCTATTGGACGTTAGGAGTGACGCCTCCATAGCTCCACGGACTCAACCTCACACGACGACTCGCAGCAATTACACCGATCCAGAGCTGCTGAGCGGTCTTGTTACCGCCTGTGCTGAGTCGTTCCGCATTCCCGCTTTGGTCGCTTGCAAGTTGTTCCCCCTTAAGATTGCAATCCGCCAGCCAGGTTGTTAAAAGCTGGCGTACATCACCGCTGAGACGTCTGCTACGCTCTGTACGTAACATTCTTATCCACCAAGTCATCCGTAATCACTTGAAAGGTGTGCGGTTTCGCCTCGCCCCTCACACCCCGCTGGTTGAGTAGTGCATCAAACGGCATACACCTTCCAAACAGACGCAACTGCTATTGTTTTCATCATCATGGTGGATTCTGGACCGCCCTCAATGTCCAACGAGTCACAGCTCGACGTTTCAAGTCTGGAAGGCCGCTCTGTTCTGATCACTGGAGGTGCGGCTGGCATAGGACTCGCATGCGCAACGGTGATCGCACAGGCTGGAGCACTGGTCACTATAGCCGACCTGCAGCAGACTGCTCGGCTTGCAGCGGCACAGGATTTGACGGCCAAAGGCTACAAGGTTCAATCCGTACAATGCGACGTCTCGTCATACGCTGCGTTGGTTTATTCATTCCAGCAAGCCATACTTTTCGGTGGTGGTAAAATCGATGTCGTTATCCCGTGCGCTGGTGTCATTCCAGCGTCCGAAGAAAACTTGTTCGATATGATTCCCAAGGACAGTCCAACTTTAGACAGTCCACCACCGCCCCAGCCAGGCTATAGAGGGTGTGAGGTCAATCTCCAGGCAGTCTACAATACCTGCTACCTCGCGATCCACTACTTTCGCCTCCAATCTGCGTCCGACTACAGGCCCAGTATCATATTCGTTGCGTCCCTCGCAGCCTACGTCGGCTTCCCATCCAGCGGCACATATAGCACTTCGAAATTCGGCGTTCGAGGCTTGTTCTACGGCATTCGAGATCGTGCTGCGCGCGAATCGCCAGCAGTGCGTGTTAACCTCGTCGCGCCTTGGTATATCGATACTGCCATGACGAGGCAAGAGGGTTTCCTTGCGAGCGAAGCGGGTTTGCTGCTCAAGGTTATGGGCTTCGCGCCGATGGAGCGAGTCACGGCTGCCGTCCTCCAATTCGCTGCCAACGAGAAACTGCTTGGAAGAGCTGCTGGTGTCTTTCCGCTAGGCAACGAGGATCTAGGAGATGATTTCGAAGGTGCTTTCGGTGGAGTGGTGCTCGAGAAGCACATGTCCGATATTTTGATGAAGGCGACGAAGCACATGGAGGCAGAGCAGAGTGAGTTGGCAAGAACGGATAGTGCGACAGGAGCGATAGCCGAATGATTGTAACACTGAATCAGCTCTCTCAGGAATTTCATTTATCCTCAACAGCTCTTTTCAATCATGGATGAGAGGACCTTTTACGATTTCGTTTGCTGAAATGCTTGGTCGTGAGACGTCGGTCGCGCGCACCGGATTCTCAACCTTTGCCTCTGCCTCTCCACTCCTCACCACAGACACATACACCATCTCGTGATAGCTTCCTTCTGATCTAGGACTTTCCGAGAATGAGCGACCCAGTTCGCAATACAAAGCTCTATCGCACACAGTACGAGGACGCGCGCAAGCTCTTCGAGGAGAACAACGATCAGAACGCTGCCTCGCAGCTGCATTACACAACCTCACTGATTTCAATCTTCCACCTTACTATGTGATCAAGAACAGCATCCTGGCCGCTGGCGTCATGGACGACTGGGAGGAAGACAACGTGCATAGGCTGACTGCGGTACGCCGTGGTCGCTCTGGGTGTAAGACGACTCGCTGACATCTCATAGGAGCATGCTTACAAGACAAGCCATCGCAGGGCGACCGAGCAGAATGACAAGAACGCTCTGGAGTTATTTAGCGTGCTTCGCGACGAGCTCGACCAGCTCGCAGCGTTTCGACACGAAGATCTCGCCGCAGAAGACATGGCTAGTGACGATGGCGAGGATACTGAGACGGAGGAGGAGGACGACGACGACGACGAGGACGAGGACGAGTGGTTGGAAGACCCAGCAGCAGTTGCCGAAGCCAAGAGCAGGGAAGGGGTGGCGGCTCAGACTACAGTCTTTCCACTTCGTCCGGCAAGCGACGACGCCATTCCGGATCCTAGCCAACTTACCACTTCAAACCCCACCATCCCTACTCTCACCCTCTAGCCCAATTAAGGCTCTTTTCTACCATCTCGTACTACAGGCTCTCGCCCTTCCTTCTCCACCGCCAGAAGAGCGCCATGTTGACCAGAAGTGTGGCGGCTGCTCACACTTCCACGCTTTCCCTAAGTTCATCAGCAGGTCGGCTGGCAAGAACCTTTGCGCGAGCATGATGGACGCGGAGCGCAAGGCCAAGGAGGAAGATGAGGACGAGAAATAGCAACGACGAAGACCCGAGCATTTACTAGATGTTCTGCAGAAGTACATGCTGGTAGAGGCGATGCACAAGAAACATATGGAGACACAGCAAGGTGAGCTGGCGAAGATGAGAAGTGCCACGGGAGCGGATTGGCTCACTAAAGCAATCACTGAATCACAAATGCTGGTTGGTCTAAGTAGCTGCCATCATTCATGCTGTTGCTGCTCTTCGAAATCAAAAGCTCTAATGTCTGCATACGCAAACATGCAGTCTTTACATGTGGCTGTCGGCCCTGGGGCTTGTCCTGTGGCCCAGCTTCCAAACTTGAGTGTACTCCGTAGCTCTGGTACGACACACGATTCTTCTTTCTCACACATGCACAGTGCTATGTTCTGGTCACTTTGTAGCGAGCAACATCCGCGTCTAAGGAGCCGCTTACCTCATAGACTCAGTAGCCCACGGCTCAAACACGTCAGGAGCAGCAACTGGACCACCACCCACATCGCAACGACTGCATCGCATGTCCATTTGAATGAAGTATTTGTGCTTGCGCGACTCGTTTCTTCAGCAATAGCTTTTGGCTCGTCTCAGCCATGACCAGCCTCCGCGGAAACATGTTGACGATAACCCTGTGAAAGTGATAACTTCTTGATGGCCGTCTTGACACACGGCTATTCAGTTAAAGACAAATCATTAACTATACACCACGATTATCTCACAAATCAACCCTGGAGAAGCTCCTGCTTGGTTCAAAGGTTTCAAACCATCCTTGCGACTTTCTTTCGTATTCTCCAGCCTACAGCGTGAAGATTATGGAGGCACGGCAGATTGAAATGACGAGGATGACTAATACCGTATACGAGCGAAGACTGGGAAACTGGCTCACTCAAGGATCTCGCTGTCTTACAGGCGTTGGCCGTGCTCAGTAGCTGTTGGTACGTTTTCTTTTTTTGCCCGCATCAATCTGACCATATACCGTTCTTCGACGACTGCCTAGGCAGGCATACATTCAAGAGCAGACTCGAAAGAAAACGAGTGTAAAAGTACACAACGTCTGTTCATGCGAATAAAACTCTATGACACATGTATCCATACAGGACCACCCCAATACAAAGAATAGTCACGTCTCACAAGCACTCCAGCCCCCCAACTAAACCACCTACGCCTCAAACACATCGAAATCAGCCACCGGTCCTCCACCCTGCATTACACCACCACCAGGTACATAAACCCCCCCACGCACCGCCACAGCATACGTCCCATGCCTCGGAACTTTCATCGTCGCCACCATCTCCCACTCATCCTTGACACTATCATACGCCTCAACCTGGTCAAACACTCCACTTTCAACAACAGTGTTCCCCTCGCCACCAAGCACGTATACTTTGTTCCCGATTGCGGAAGCAGATACGCCGCCTCGGCGTGTTGGCATTTTGCTTTTACTGGTTTTCCATCCGGCTTTCATGTCGCACAGGTCGAGTATGAAGACTGTGTCTCTAGTGTTTTCCTGCCCGTTGATACGCCCACCGAGGACATACATTTTATCCCCGACCACTGCAGCGCCCGCATGATCGCGCCCTTCTGGAATGTTCTTCGCAGCACGTGGTACTTCAAGCCACGTGCGCGTCTCGGTATCGAAAATGGAAACCATGGAAACTGTGGCCTGCGTGCGGTTGCCTGAGAGTTCGAGGTCGGACATGCCGCCTGCGAGGTATATCTTCTTGCCGTGGACGCCTACGGCTGCACTGCCACGTACTTGGTTGGATGGTACGTCTGGAAGACTGGCCCAAGTATTGGTCGAGGGGGTGTATACCCACAACGAAGCATCTGCGCGCCATGCCCGCCCGCGACTGCTGTCTTCCGCTAAGCCGCCGAGGACCTAGAGATAGATGTACAAAGTTAGTGTTTCTATCACAATCAGTTCATATGTACGATTTTTGCTTACGTAGATTTTTCCATCGACTACAGCGGCGTTGAGGTGATTCAGCGGCTTAGGTAATGATGCTTTCGTCGTCCAGGTATCACGCTCAATGGAGTAAAATTGCATCAAAGCCGTTGTTTCGACGGGAATGGATTGCGTGTCATTGTTGGGTATGATACCACCGAGAATGGCGATGCTAGATGGCGGAAGAAAGACGGTACTGTGTTCCTGACGAGGAGAGAGCGGGATTGGAGCGAGTGTGCGCCAAGTTGGCTTATGGCCAGCGTTGTGTGGAGATGAAGGTAGGGACAGTGCAGATCCCAGAAGAGTTGTGAGGGCAAATAGGCTGTAGGAATGCATCTTGCCTAGAATCTTGTAGTGCGTTGTTTGGTAACGTTATTCAGGAAAGTCTGGTGCCGTCGTACTTATATCAGAGTTACCAAAATGTCGATGTGCCCTCTCCGAGTCAACCACCGCGTCGTCCGTCCACGTGTACGGCAGGCTGAGTTCGACACCAAGGAATGCACAGAGCCCCGACCACACAGTATCGTTCTGCACGACGCATTTTACTGGTCGCACAACATCGCCGAGCTCAAGGTTGCCCAATCATGCATCTGGCTCGGCGTAAGCTGACTATGTCCGACTGCACACGCGACATGTCCGCTCCTGTGGCGAATCTTCTGGGCATGCACGCATGTTCAAGACAGATTGTTGTCCTGAAAGAGCGAGGCAGTGACGCAGAGTGCGGAGATAAGTAAAGACAGCGAAGTGAGTCCAACTCTATCTGTGCACGCAGAGCCACACGACTCGGTGAATTCGACCATCACCGAAGCCGTCATAGCTTGCAGACTGTCCCGTCTCAATACAAGCAGGAAGCGCGAATGAAATATTCTAGGAACTATTCGAAGTCAGATTATCGCCTGCTCTACGCGTGCTGTCATGATATGCTACACATGCCCAATGCTCGCACTTAGTAAACAGTTTCGGTATTGGAAGAAGCGTGACTCACGATTCTTGAACATAGATCCGCAGCCTTGAAATCGAGAACAATACAAACACTTAACACAATCTATCCGAACTCCACAACCACAAACCCAAACCCAAGACAACCCCATCTACTCCCCCTTCTTCCCCTTCACCTTCCCATTCCCACCTTTCTTCCCCTCCCCTTCCCCCCTCCACCTCCACCCTCCCTCCACTCCCCATCCTTCCCCTTCCCAACCACCTTCCTCCTCCTCTTCCTCTTCCTCCCCTCACTACCCTCACTCTCACTCTCACTCTCACTCAGCACCTTATACGACCGCGCAGGCGTAACACTACGTGACGGACGAGACCGCGAATACATATCGACGGCTACATTACCCGGGTTGGAGGCGTCAAGGACGGGATCGATGCGTTTGTGTTTGGAGCTGCGGGCGGGGGTTGCGGCTGGTGGAGAGGGAGATTTTGCTTTGGATTTGGGTGATTGTTTCTTTGGGGACGATGGCTGGGGTGGTGTTGGGTTTCTTGGAGGCGTGCGTGGAGGTTCTTTCGGTGGAGATGGGGTGGGTTCTTTTGGCGGCGTGGGGGTATGTTGCTTTGGTGGCGAGGGGGTATGTTGCTTTGGTGGCGAAGGAGTTTGTTCTCGCAGCGGAGGTATGGTTTCTTTCTGCGGTGTCGGCTCGATAGTTACATCTGACTGCTCTATCGATGGCAGTACCGTCTCCAGAAGTATGT
>Ga0265780_10000827_pt1 | contig 46009 bp, 36 predicted proteins | sample P1T30metagenome_FD_192432 | JGI IMG/M metagenome (GOLD analysis project Ga0265780, IMG submission 192432) | Plant litter microbial communities from East Loma Ridge, Irvine, California - P1 T30 | ecosystem: Environmental > Terrestrial > Plant litter > Unclassified | place: USA: California... | reverse complement strand
AGTGGAGGGGACCATGACCGATTTTCCGCCGCATTGGCACGGCCGGCTGCGTGGCTACCTGCCGCGCTTGCAGACCGTTGGCTGTTCCGCTGCCAAGGTCTACCGCATGGAGGCATCCAGGGCGTCTGCCGTATTTCTCAAGACCGAGCCCTCGGGTCCGTTTACCGAACTGGGCGACGAGGCCGCACGCCTGCGATGGCTTGCCGCCGCTGGCATTCCCTGTGCGCACGTGCTCGACTTCACCCAGGAGACTGGCGTCGACTGGCTGCTGCTCTCGGCAGTGCCTGGCCGCGACCTGCTTTCCAGCAGCCTCGATCCTGCCGCGACGGTCGCGATCATGGCGGGTGCGCTGCGGCAGTTGCACAGCCTGGACATCGGCGCCTGTCCCTTTGACCATCGTGCTGCATTGCGTATCGAACGTGCCCGCGCGCGCATGGCGGCGGGCCTGGTCGACGAGGATGACCTGGATGAGGGACACCGGGGTTTGCCGGCCGAGGAATTGTTCGCGCGCTTGAGGGCGGCCCAGCCGGAGCGGGAAGACCTGGTGGTCACCCATGGCGATGCCTGCCTGCCGAACCTGATGGCGCTGGACGGGGCGTTCACGGGTTTCATCGATTGCGGGCGGCTCGGCGTAGCGGATCGTCACCAGGACCTGGCGCTGGCCACGCGCGATATCGCGGACGAGCTGGGGGAGGAGTGGGTGCGGCCATTCTGGGACCACTACGGAATCGAACCCGATGCGAAGAAGCTTGCGTTCTATCGCTTGCTGGACGAGTTCTTTTAGCGCCGACGCGGCACTGGTGGGTACGCGTATCCGGCCTACGAAACTGCACGGATCGGCGTGTGCAATGCGTGGGCACGGGGCGCCCACCCTTGGATGCTTGACCGGTCCTTGCAGCTTACGACTGCTCGCGGTGCCGCAGCACCACGCGTTCGGTCTCGCCGAAGTAGGCGGCCAGGCGTTCGGCCATGTACACCGAGCGGTGCTGGCCGCCGGTGCAGCCGACCGCCACCGTCAGGTAGCTGCGGTTGTCGGTCTTGAACGAGGGCAGCCATTTCTCGACAAAGGCGCGGATGTCTTCCAGCATCTCGGTGGCGCTCGGCTGGGCGTCGAGGAAGGCGATGACAGGCGCGTCCTTGCCGGTCAGCGGGCGCAGCGCGATGTCGTAGTAGGGGTTCGGAATCGCGCGCACGTCGAACACGAAGTCCGCGTCGAGCGGCACGCCGACCTTGAAGGCGAAGGATTCGAAGAACAGGGTCAGCGGCGCATGCTTGACCTCGGCCAGCTCCTTGATCCAGCCGCGCAGTTTATTGGCCGACGCTTCCGAGGTATCGATCACGTGGCCGAGCTGTTCGATCGGCGCCAGGCGCTCGCGTTCTTCGGCGATGCATTCGATCAGGGTGCGGCGCGAGGCCGGGTTTTCGCCGGGGCGCAGCTGGTGCGACAGCGGGTGGCTGCGCCGGGTTTCGGAAAAGCGCGCGACCAGCGAATGGGTGCTGGCGGTGAGGAACATCACCTTGACCTCGTGGCCTTCTTCCTTCAGCGCGCGTACGCTGATCGGCAGCTCGGCCAGCGATTCGGCGCTGCGCGCATCGACGGCGACGGCCAGCTTGGCGGTCCGCTCGGCATCGACCGTTTTGACCAGCTGCGGCAGCAGGGCCGGCGGCAGGTTGTCGACGCAGTAGTAGCCCGCGTCTTCGAGGACGTTCAGGGCAACCGATTTGCCCGAGCCGGAAATGCCGGTAATGAGTACGATGTGCATGGCGCGATGATACCGCAACAGTACCGCATTGTCCTCGCATCGCTGGCGAAATGTCGGGGATCGGCGTACATACGGACAAATCGCGCCAGTTGCAGTGGGTTTAGTCGCCGCTCATGGCTTGGCGTTGGCGTTCCATGAACTCCTGCAGGGTATCGATCCCGCGCAGTTGCAAAATGGTGTTGCGCACCGCGGCTTCCAGCAGCACCGCGATGTTGCGCCCGGCCGCGACAGGAATCACGACCTTGCGGATCGGCAGGCCCAGCACTTCTTCGGTCGGGAAGTGGAAGGGCAGGCGCTCGACTTCCTCGTCGAGCACGCCGCGCTTGACCAGGTGCACGATCAGCTTCAGGCGCATCTTGCGGCGCACCGCGGTCTCGCCGAAGATGGCCTTGATGTCGAGCAGGCCGAGGCCGCGCACTTCCAGCAGGTTTTGCAGCAGCGGCGGACAGCGGCCCTCGATCATGTTCGGCGCGATGCGCGAGAATTCCACGGCATCGTCGGCCACTAAACCGTGCGAGCGCGAAATCAGCTCCAGGCCGAGCTCGCTCTTGCCGAGACCGGAGTCGCCGGTAATCAACACGCCCACGCCGAGCACGTCCATGAAAACGCCGTGCATGATCACGCGCTGCGCCAGTTTCTTGGACAGATACACGCGCAGGAAGTCGATCACCTGGGCGGCAGGCAGCGGCGTGGAAAACAGCGGGATATTTTGCTCGTCGCAAATGGCGAGGATGTCGGGCGGGGTTTCCAGGCCCTGCGCGATGATCAGCGCCGGCGGCCCGCCACCGATCAGCTCGCCGATCACGTGGGTGCGCGAGCTCGATTTCAGGCGGTGGTAATAGTTCAGTTCCTGGTGTCCGAACACCTGGATGCGGCCCGGGTGGATCAGGTTCAGGTGGCCGACCTGGTCGGCGGCCGAGGCGACGTCGCCCGAGATCAGCCGCTCACCGCCGGGAAAGCCGGCGAACCAGCCGAGTTGCAGGCTGTCGCGGTTATCGTCGTACAGCCTTTGGATGGTAAGCGGAGTCTGCAACATGGCGTGAGCGAGAGGAGAAATGAGCGGGGAAATGGACCCCTTCAGTTTAACCCAGTGCCTGCAAGCTTGGTTGCCAGTTGATAATTCGTTCGTGCACTGAACGTGGGTCCGGATCGCTTGCGAGGGCAGTGCGGATCGCTTCGTCCGAGAACAGTTCCGCGATCTCGGACAGGATTTCCAGGTGCTGCTGGGTCACGTGGTCCGGAATCAACAGGAAGAACAGCAGGCTGACCGGGCGGCCGTCCGGCGACTCGAAGGGAATCGGCGAGGCCAGGCGGACAAAGGCGGCGATCGGGTTCTTCAGGCTCTTGCTACCCTTCACGCGGCCATGCGGCACGGCCACACCATGGCCGAGGCCGGTGGAACCGAGGCGTTCGCGCGCGAACAGATTGTCCGTCACGGTCGAGCGCGCGATGCCGCAGTTGTTTTCGAAGATCAGTCCGGCCTGCTCGAAAGCGCGTTTCTTGCTCGACACCTCGATGTCGAGCTGCACGTTTTCCAGCGAAAGAATTTTGCTAAGGTTCGTCATAAATGCTTCTGTGGTGCAGCACAAACAAGTGAATGCGCAGGCGACTTGCGGTGCGGAATTATAGGCCGGTTTATTGGCCCTGACATGCGATTTCGCGTCGGTATCCTACGCCTGTCAGGGACCGGTTTCGACCCATTACCCGGCTATACCGGAAGCGTGATTTGCGCTTTCGCAAGGGCTTACGCAATTTCCATAATGAAAAATCGGATCCCGTTAATGAAACCGGGGTGCGCGCCCCGTTTCACCATCTTTTCCCCGTATCTGGGGACGATTTCCTGAAACCGCAGGCTGGCGCGTGCTGTTGTATTTTTGCCAGTCCGCTGTGGCAGCAAACGCACAGTTTTTATTGGCGCGCCCCGCGCAGATTATGCGGACGCCCGGTGCTGAAATTGGTGCGCCAAGGGTTGATGTCGAGGCCGCCACGACGCGTATAGCGCGCATATACCGCCAGCTTGCTCGGCTTGCACTGGCGCAGCACGTCCATGAAGATGCGCTCAACACATTGCTCGTGGAATTCGTTGTGTTCGCGGAAGCCGATCAGGTAGCGCAGCAAGCCTTCCTGGTCGATTTGCGGGCCCACGTACGCGATCTGCACGCTGCCCCAGTCCGGCTGGCCGGTGACCAGGCAATTCGACTTCAGCAAGTGCGAGACCAGGGTTTCCTCGACCGGCGCTTCGTTAAAGTTGGCCTTGAGCAGTTCCGGCGCCGGCGAATAGGCGTCGACGTCGATGTCCAGGCGGTCCAGCAGCAGGCCATCGAGCTCGCCCATCTTGAGCTTGCCGAAGTGCTCGGGCTCGGTGAGGGTGATGTGGACCGGCGCGCCGAAGGCGTTCGACAAGTCTTCACGCAGCAGGGCGAGCAAGGCGTCGGGGCCGGCCACGCGGGTCTGGTTGAAGGAATTCAAATACAGCTTGAACGACTTCGATTCGACGATGTTCGGCGAGTCGGCCGGCGCGCTGATGGTGGCAATCGCCACCTGCGGCTTGCCGCGCATGTTCAGCCACGACAATTCGTAGGCGTTCCAGATATCCATGCCAAAAAAGGGCAGGGTGCCGGCGATGGCCAGCTCGTCGCGCTTTTGCTGGCGCGGGATCGGGAACAGCAATTCCGGCGCGTATTCGGTCTGGTAGGCGGAGGATTTGCCAAGTGGCGATTGATCGGGAGTATTGGTCATGATCTGGTCTCGATGGGCCGGTGCTGCGCGTTTCTGGACTGGCATGTTGCCTGCGCGAATCGGTGCCGGCCCGGCGGCGGCAAAGCGGCGTATCGTACACCTTTCTGCTGATGGAGGGGTGTTTGGTGGGCCGGGGGCGCGACGTTTGAGAGGGAGGGTGGAGGGGCCTGGGGCTGTTGCCGGTATCGGTCCGCATGATCCGCGTGGGCACGCGTGCCCACGCGGATTCAACATGCCAATAAAGAAACAGGCAACAGCCCCACGCCCTCATGCACGGGACAACGCGCGCACTCCGTCACAAAAACAACTTGTACACCGGATTCGCACTCTCATCCCAATACCGATACCCCAGCGTCGCCAAAAACTCCCGGAACGCCTCCATCTCCCCACCCGGCACCTGCAAGCCCACCAGAATCCGCCCCACATCTCCGCCCTGGTTCCGGTAATGAAACAGCGAGATATTCCAGTTCGGCGCCATGCTGTCCAAAAACCGCATCAGCGCCCCCGGCCGCTCCGGGAACTCGAACCGGTACAGCAACTCATCCTGCGCCAGCGCACTCTTGCCGCCCACCAAATGGCGAATATGCAGCTTCGCCAATTCGTCATGCGTCAAATCCAGCGTCCGGAAATCGTGCTCCTCGAAGGTGCGCGCCAGTAAAGACGATTCGCCGCGGCTCCCCACCTGCACCCCCACGAACACATGCGCCTGGCGCTCGTCGCTGATGCGGTAGGTAAATTCCGTCACGTTGCGCGGCCCCACCAGCGCACAAAAGCGCCGGAAGCTGCCGCGCTGCTCGGGGATCGTCACCGCAAACACCGCTTCGCGCGCCTCGCCCACTTCGGCGCGCTCGGCCACGAAGCGCAGGCGGTCGAAATTCATGTTGGCGCCGCAGGCGACTGCCACCAGGGTCTCGTTCTTCACCGGCCGGCGCCCCATCTGCGAGCGCTCGACATAAGCCTTGGCCCCGGCCACCGCCAGTGCGCCGGCCGGTTCCAGGATGCTGCGCGTGTCCTGGAACACGTCCTGGATCGCCGCGCAAATGGCATCGGTATCGACCAGGATGATCTCGTCCACCACCTCCTTCGCCACGCGGAAGGTTTCCTCGCCCACCAGGCGCACCGCGGTGCCGTCCGAGAACAGGCCGACGTCCGGCAAGGTCACGCGCTGGCCCGCCTTCAGGCTGCGCGCCATGGCGTCGGAATCAATGGTTTGCACGCCGACGATGCGGATATCCGGCCGCACCGCCTTCACGTACGCGCCGATGCCCGAGATCAGCCCGCCGCCGCCGATGGCGACGAAGATCGCGTGGATCGGCCCCGAATGCTGGCGCAGGATTTCCATGGCAATCGTGCCCTGGCCGGCGATCACGTCGGGGTCGTCGAAGGGATGGACGAAGGTCAGCTTCTGCTCGCGCTCCAGTGTCAGGGCGTGGTGGTAGGCGTCGGTGTACGAGTCGCCGTGCAGCACCACTTCCACCGCCGCGCCGCCGCGCGCTTTCACCGCATCGATTTTTACCTGCGGCGTGGTGGTCGGCATCACGATCAGCGCGCGGCAGCCCAGGCGCGCCGCGGACAAGGCCACGCCCTGCGCATGGTTGCCGGCCGAGGCGCAGATCACGCCGCGCTTCAGGGCCTCGCTTGAGAGGTGCGCCATCTTGTTGTAGGCGCCGCGCAGCTTGAAGCTGAACACGCTCTGCATGTCTTCGCGCTTGAAATAGATGCGGTTGGCGAAGCGCTGCGACAGGGTCGGGGCCAGCTCCAGCGGGGTTTCCTGGGCGACGTCGTAGACGCGCGACGTAAGGATTTTCTTGAGGTAGTCAGTAGTCATGGTCGGGAAAGGAAAAGGGTAGGGCCAGTGTCCTGGTTTCCGGTGACGCGAGACTGTGTTCCCTGGCGGGTGACCGAGGCATGCAGCCGATGCGGGGCGCTGGGGTGTTAGCGTGCCGTATCGTGTCGAGGCGGTAGATTTTCCTCATTATAATGGACAGCTCTAACTCTTCCATGGCCACCGATGATCGAAACCGCCGTCCTCTGGCTGCTCAAGGTTCTTGCCGCTCCCACAGTCGGGCTCACGTCGGTATTTCTGATCGCATTCGTGTCCGCCACCCTGGTGCCGCTCGGCTCCGAGCCGGCCGTGTTTGCCGTGGTCAAGGCCAATCCCGCCATGTTCTGGCCGGCGATCCTGGTGGCCACCGTCGGCAACACGCTGGGCGGCGTGCTGAACTACGGCATCGGCTACCGCGCAAAAATTGCCTTCGCCAAGGAACGCCAGAGCCGCTGGTTCGGCTGGCTGCGCCGCTTCGGCGCCAAGACCATGCTGCTGTCCTGGGTGCCCGGCGTCGGCGACCCGCTGTGCACGCTGGCGGGGTGGCTGCACCTGCCGTTCTGGCCGAGCGTGATGTACATGGCGATCGGCAAGTTCGCGCGCTATCTCACCATGACGGCCGTGCTGCTGTATGTGCCGGATGGGTTCTGGAAGCGGATTGGCGAGATGATTACGCAAGTTACGGGCTGATTCGCGTAGGGTGGCGCCCGTGCCCACGCGTGACGTTTGCATGGTCTGGCACGAAAAGCAGGCAAACAATGTTCACGGTTCACGCGTGGGCACGGGGCGCCACCCTACGGTTGCTACCGATACGACGCGATATCCTGGGCGTTGATCCTGCGGCCAAGGATCGATGCGTGGACCGCATGGCCGTCGACCCTACGGTCGAGATTGCTCCGAGGCTAATCTTCCGTGCCGAAGCGCCTGTCCATGCAAAGGAAATTTGCATGGACAGGCTCCGATGCAAATTTTGTTGCTCAGCCATCCCGCACACAGCCGTCCCAGCCCAGCGTTGTGCGACGCAATAAGCTAGAATGAATATCCTTCGGGCCAGTCCAAATCGATCCCATCCATGAACGCCCCAGCACACATCCACACGCTCCTCGCCGACAATGCGCCGGCCCGCCTGCGCGAAATTCCCTATAACTACACCTCGTTCTCCGACCGCGAGATCGTGATCCGCCTGCTGGGCGAGTCGTGCTGGCGGCTGCTCGACGAACTGCGCGGTGCGCGCCAGACCGGGCGCTCGGCGCGCATGCTGTACGAGGTGCTGGGCGATATCTGGGTGGTGCGCCGCAATCCGTATTTGCAGGACGACTTGCTGGACAACCCGAAGCGGCGCCAGAAGCTGATCGACGCCTTGCACCACCGCCTGGCAGAAGTCGACAAGCGCCGGGTTACGGCTGACCTTGGCGTGGACACAACCGAGGGCGACGCCGCTACCGCCGCCGCCCGCAGCGCCGCCGTCGAGCAGTTACTCGAAGCGGCGCGCAAGGCCGTCGACGACTTCGGCCGCGAATTCCGCGACATGTACGACCTGCGCAAGCGCGCCCGCGCCGTGCTCGGCGCCTACACCGACAAGCGCAACATCCGCTTCGACGGCATGCACCGCGTGTCGCACGTGACCGACGCCACCGACTGGCGCGTCGAATACCCTTTCCTGGTGCTGGTGCCGGACAGCGAAGAGGAAATGGCCGGCCTGGTCAAAGGCTGCATCGAACTCGGGCTGACCATCATCCCGCGCGGCGGCGGCACCGGCTACACGGGCGGCGCGATTCCCCTGAGCCCGATGTCGGCCGTGATCAACACCGAAAAGCTGATCGCCCTGGGCGAGGTCGAGCAGACGCGCCTGCCGGGCCTGGACCGCGACTACGCCACCATCTATACCGGCGCCGGCGTGGTCACCCAGCGCGTCTCGCAGGCGGCCGAAAAGGCCGGCTTCGTGTTCGCGGTCGACCCGACCTCGGCCCACGCCTCCTGCATCGGCGGGAACATCGCCATGAACGCGGGCGGCAAGAAGGCCGTCCTGTGGGGCACGGCGCTCGACAACCTGGCTTCCTGGCGCATGGTCGACCCGAACGGCGACTGGCTCGAAGTCACGCGCATCGACCACAACCTCGGCAAGATCCACGACGCGCCGACCGCCGTGTTCCAGCTCGAATGGACCCATCCATCGACAAAAGGCGCGCCGAAAGGCGAGCCTTTCCGCACCGAGACGCTGACCATCGAGGGCCGCAAGTTCCGCAAGGAGGGCCTGGGCAAGGACGTGACCGACAAGTTCCTGGCCGGCCTGCCGGGCGTACAGAAAGAAGGTACCGATGGCCTGATCACCTCGGGCCGCTGGATCCTGCACAAGATGCCGAAGTTTACGCGCACGGTGGCGCTGGAATTCTTCGGCCAGGCGCGCGACGCGATTCCGTCGATCGTCGAAATCAAGGATTACCTCGACAGCCTGCCGAAGAGCGGCAAGCCCGAATTCGAGACATTGCGTCTCGCCGGCCTCGAACACCTCGATGAACGCTACCTGCGCGCGGTCGGCTATGCCACCAAATCGAAGCGCGGTACGCTGCCTAAAATGGCGTTATTTGGAGATATCGTTGGCGACGACGAGGACGCCGTCGCCATCGCCGCCTCGGAAGTGGTGCGCATCGCGAACACCCGCGTGGGCGAAGGCTTTGTCGCCGTCAGCCCGGAAGCACGGAAAAAATTCTGGCTCGACCGCGCACGCACCGCGGCCATCGCCCGCCACACCAACGCCTTCAAGATCAACGAAGACGTGGTGATCCCGCTGAACCGCATGGGCGAATACACCGACGGCATCGAGCGCATCAACGTCGAGCTGTCGATCAAGAACAAGCTGCAGCTGGCCGAACAGCTGCGCACCTATCTCTCGGGCGGCAACCTGCCGCTGGAAAAAAGCGACGACGCCAGCGGCGACACCGTGGCGCGCGACGAGATCATGGGCGACCGTCCGCAGCAGGCTGTGGCGCTGGTGGAGCAGGTGGGCGCACGCTGGGCCTTCATCCTGGCCAACCTCGACCAGCCGCTGCGCGCCGTGCATGCGCAGCTCGATGAACTGGGCCTGGGCCAGCTGTCCGCCGGCTTCGACGCGCGCATCGGCACCCATCCCGACGCCACGCTGTTCGACGTGGTGCAGGACCACACGCTGCGCATCTCGTGGAAGGGGGATTTGCGCGCGCCGCTGCGCCAGATCTTCAACGGCGCCGCCTACAAGTGCATCCTCGACGAGACGGTGGCCATCCACAAGCGCGTGCTGCGCTCGCGCGTGTTCGTGGCGCTGCACATGCACGCCGGCGACGGCAACGTGCACACCAACCTGCCGGTGAACTCGGACGACTACGCGATGCTGCAGGATGCGCACAAGGCGGTCGAGCGCATCATGAAGCTGGCGCGCTCGCTCGACGGCGTGATCTCCGGCGAACACGGCATCGGCATCACCAAGCTCGAATTCCTGACCGATGAAGAGATCCGCGAATTCCGCGAGTACAAGGAACGGGTCGATCCGGAAGGCCGCTTCAACAAGGGCAAGCTCCTGAACACCACGGCGGTGGCGGCCGACCTGACGAATGCCTACACGCCGTCCTTCGGCCTGATGGGCCACGAGTCGCTGATCATGCAGCAGAGCGACATCGGCGAGATCGCCAACAGCATCAAGGATTGCCTGCGCTGCGGGAAGTGCAAGCCGGTCTGCACCACGCACGTGCCGCAATCGAATCTGCTGTACTCGCCGCGCGACAAAATCTTGGCCACCTCGGCCCTGATCGAAGCCTTCCTGTACGAAGAACAGACCCGCCGCGGCGTGTCGATCCGCCACTGGGAAGAGTTCGAGGACGTGTCGGACCACTGCACCGTGTGCCACAAGTGCGTCACGCCATGCCCGGTGAACATCGACTTCGGCGACGTCTCGATGAACATGCGGAACCTGCTGCGCAAGATGGACAAGCGCAGCTTCAAGCCGGCCAATCGCGCCGCCATGTTCTTCCTGAACGCGACCGACCCGACCACGATCAACGCCACGCGCCAGGCGATGGTGGGCTTCGGCTTCAAGGCCCAGCGCCTCGGCAACAAGCTGCTGCGCGGCTTCGCCAAGGACCAGGTCAAGGCGCCGCCGCCGACCACCGGCAAGGCGCCCGTGCGCGAGCAGGTGATCCACTTCATCAACAAGAAAATGCCGGGCAACCTGCCGAAGAAGACGGCGCGCGCGCTGCTCGACATCGAAGACGACAAGGTCATTCCGATCATCCGCAACCCGAAGGCGACGACGGCCGATACCGAGGCCGTGTTCTACTTCCCCGGCTGCGGCTCCGAGCGCCTGTTCTCGCAGGTCGGCCTGGCGACGCAGGCGATGCTGTGGGAAGTGGGTGTGCAGACCGTGCTGCCGCCGGGTTACCTGTGCTGCGGTTACCCCCAGCGCGGCGCCGGCCAGTACGACAAGGCCGACAAGATGATGACCGATAACCGCGTGCTGTTCCACCGCATGGCGAACACGCTTAATTATCTGGACATCAAGACCGTGCTGGTCTCGTGCGGCACCTGCTACGACCAATTGGCGACCTACGAGTTCGAAAAGATCTTCCCCGGCTGCCGCATCATGGACATCCACGAATACCTGCTGGAGAAGGGCGTCAAGCTCGAAGGCGTGAACGGGACCCGCTACATGTACCACGACCCCTGCCACACGCCGATGAAGATGCAGGATTCGGTCAAGACCGTGAACGCGCTGGTGCAGACCGTGGACAACGTGAAGATCGAAAAGAACGATCGCTGCTGCGGCGAGTCGGGCACCTTTGCCATCACCCGTCCCGACATCGCCACCCAGGTCCGCTACCGCAAGGAGAGCGAGGTCCAGAAGGGGGCCGCCAGGCTGCGCGAAGACGGTTTCGAAGGCGAAGTGAAAGTGCTGACCAGCTGCCCGTCCTGCCTGCAGGGCCTGTCGCGCTACAACGCCGACGCCAACACCAGCGCCGACTACATCGTGGTCGAAATCGCCAAGCACCTGCTGGGCGAGAACTGGCTGCCCGACTACGTGGCGCGCGCCAACAACGGCGGCATCGAACGGGTGCTGGTATGACGCGTAGTCCAATCCGCGAGCCTGGTTGCGAACTGTGCGACCTCGCTGCACCGATGACTGTCTACGCTGATGGCAAGCTGTCGGTGATCGTCGTCGATGACGCCCATTATCCGGGCTTCTGCCGCGTGATCTGGCGCGACCACGTGCGCGAGATGAGCGACCTGGCGCGCGAGGATCGCCTGCTGCTGAACGAGGCCGTGTACCAGGTCGAACAGGCCGTGCGCGAGGTCATGGCGCCGGCCAAGGTCAACGTGGCCAGCCTGGGCAACGTGGTGCCGCACCTGCACTGGCACGTCATCCCGCGCTACACTGACGATGCGCACTTCCCCGCGCCCGTCTGGGCCGCGGCCGTGCGCCAGACCGAACCAGACACGCTCGCCGCACGCCGCGCGCTGCTGCCCGCGCTCGCCGACGCACTTGCGCGGCGCATGAACCAACAAGGATGAACCTGCAATGCCACAACCAACCGACCTGGCCGTCCGCCAGAAATCCCGCATCCTCGAGATCACCTTTGACGACGGCAACACGTTTTCGATTCCCTTCGAGCTGATGCGCGTGTATTCACCCTCGGCTGAAGTGAAGGGCCACGGCCCCGGCCAGGAAACCCTGCAAGTAGGCAAGCGCGACGTGAGCGTGAGCGGCGTCGAACCGGTCGGCAACTACGCCGTCAAGCCGGTCTTCACCGACGGCCACAACAGCGGCATCTACACCTGGGATTACTTGTACAAGCTCGGCAGCGAGCAAGCCGCGCTGTGGGACGACTACATGGTCCGCCTGCACGCCGCCGGCTTCGACGGCGACAGCGGCCGCGAGCCGGGCAAGATCCTGCCAGGCGAACTGAAGCGCAACGGCGGCGGTTGCAGCGGACACAGCCACTAACCCAGATAGATCCCGCGGCCTCCACCGCATTGGGCCTGTAGCCTCAACGGTACGGTGGGCACGCTGTACCCACGCGGTTACGGGGATATCCAGCGTCCGCGCCGTGATAATTCGCTCCGCGGCGCACGCAAAGGAACACAGCGCCAACGAGACGCATTTTGGACGCGCCGCGAATCGGCGTCATGCGCGACAAATCCAGCGCTTACATGGATCACCGTTCCGCGTGGGCGCTTCGTGTTTGAGGCCCCAGCCTCAAGCATCCCACCGTACGGTCCGCACCCTCGCCAACAAGACCGCCAACGAACACCACCGCCTAATGAAAAAAGCCAGCTCACGCTGGCTTTCTCATGTCAACTCAACCGGCCAAGGCCGGCATCGCCGATATTACGCTGGCTGGATGTTCGCAGCCTGCTTGCCCTTCGGACCAGTGGTGATCTCGAAAGTCACGCGCTGGTTTTCGGCCAGCGACTTGAAGCCTTGTGCGTTGATCGCCGAGAAGTGCGCGAACACGTCTTCACCGCCGCCGTCAGGCGTGATGAAACCAAAACCTTTTGCATCGTTGAACCATTTAACGGTACCACTCGTCATTTTGTTACTCCCCTAAAGTTATTAGTTGTTATGCCTTGCCTGAACTACTGGTGTGAACGGATGACGTTTAGCGCCGTACTCAACAAAGCAGATTTATTATAGGGATAAGTTCGCTTTCGTGAAGCACAATTTACAGAACTTTTTATGGTCGAGTTGGTCAAAGACGACGTTAAATCCCGTTTTAAATCCATCAGGAAACTATTTGTTACGCGGAACGAATTTGTGGCATTGCAGCATTGCGCCATGAAATTTTCAATTTCCCGATTGCATCCCAGCGAGTCTGAGCGGACGTTTTTGTCCGCCCGGCGTCATGCCAGCCTGCTCAGCGCTTGCAGCGCGCCAGCAGGTGGTGCGACACGGCGCCATACAGGCCGGGATCGGACCGCTGCGGACTATCCGGCCTGCAGGCCTGCCTGACTTCATACGCCTCGATGTCGGCATCGAAGCGCAGCACCGTGTCCGCCGGCGCCGTGTTTTTCGCGGCGGGCTGGCGCGCGCCGTGCGCCTTGAAGAAGGCATACACCTCGGCCGCCTTCGACTTCGGCTCCCACTTGTCGAGCAGGCGCAGGTTTTTCTCGCCGGCGTCCCAGACGTAGATCCGGTAGCCGGGCCTGCTGTCGCGCTGCAGGTGCCGCTCATAGAAGGCGCTCACCAGGTAATGCGTCTTGTCCCGCGCATCGTGGATGACGCCGATCTCCTCGCCGAACAGGTAGCGGTCTTGCTCGTCCACCGTGTTCCCGACCCCCAGCTCGTCCGGCCGGTTGGCCGGCACCTTGGCGCCGATGCGCAGCCAGCCGTCCTTGCGGCCAAGGTAGAGCGTGTCGATGGAATCGCGGTCGCCGCCGGTCGACATCGGTGCGCCGGCATCCAGGTACCAGTCGCAGTAGCCGTCGTTGTCGATATCGGTACGGTAGAAAGCGAGCGCGTTGTACATCCCGGATCCGTCCGCGCGCTCGCCGCCGTTGCCGCTGATTTGCGCGTCGGCCGCTGTCAGTTTCGCCAGCCAGGCATAACCCTTGTCCTTCTTGGCCAGCTTGCCGTATTTCTCGGGCAGGAGCGGCCCGGGGAAGGCGCGGCAGGCCGGCACGTCGATCGTCAGCTGCGTGGTCTGGGCCTGCGCCAGCGCGCCGGCGAGGGCCAGCGCGGCGAAAGCGGAAGTACGAAGAATGGTGTGCATGTTCGATGATCGTTTCAATTGAGTTTCAGGTCTTTCATTTCGAGGCCGCCGATGCCTTTTCCCTTCGTGCCCGGCTTGACGGTATCGGCGCCGAAGTTCTCGGTGCAGCGCAGGGACTTCCAATCGCCCTTGTTCAGCCACTTGTCGGGCGTGCCGAGGAAGTTCTTGACGTAGTCGTAGGAATCGCTGGCGGTCAAGCTGGCCAGGGTCCGCTTCCAGGTGCCGCCATTGTGTGCGCGCGCCACCATCGCCGCCAGGTATTCCTCGGATGCGCCGGGCTGGTATTGCTGCGCCGCCTTGAGATTCTTGCGCATCAGGGCATGGCTCAACAACGTAAATGTATCGAAATTCTCGAACATGCCCATCAAATAGGTCTTGGTGCCGGCGTTGCTCATGATGGCGCTCGTGATCAGCGCCGCCTTTGCATCGCCCGACAGGTTGTCGCCCCGCGAGTTGCGCGGCGGTTGCGTCTTGATGCGCACCATGTCGATATATTCGCGCTCGCCCAGTCCCGTCTCCGCCGTGAATTTCGCCTTGTTGGCGGCAGACAGGTTGGCCCATGACTGGTTCGCCGCGGCGTAGCTGCTGGCTGCCTTCGTCTTGCTCCACCATGCCGCCATCTGGGTGCCCCTGGTCTCGGCGCTCTGCAGCATCTGCTTCTTGTCCGGCGTGAGGCCCACTTGCGCCAGTTCCTGCGGCGAGAAGCTGCTGTAGGCACCCAGCAGCTCTCCGACAAAGGTGCTGGCGATGAATTGCGAGCGGCCGAACGATGGGGTGTAGACCGGTTGGCCGTTGTTCGGCGGGCCGTATTTCAGCTGGTCGCGCGGCGAATAGCACTTGGTGGCGTCGCAGCTGTAGCCGATGCCCGGGCAGCCGTCTTTCGAGCAGTCGCGGTTGATCTGTCCCGTCTCGTTGACCTCGGCCGCGGCCTCGTACTTGGCGATGCGGCGCATCTCGGCGTTCTTCGCCGAACCGTCGCCGCAGGCCAGGATGCGCTGCTTGTGCGCGCCGTTCGCCTTGCCGTTCGTGACGTTGATATTCGGTTCGCCCTGCGCGAATTTGATCTCCGGCAGCAGGTTGGCCCGGATCGGGCACTGGTTGTTGAACAGGGCCTTCAGGTCGGCGTTGATGTAGCTGGCGATCAGCTTGGTCGCGTCGGCGTCGGGCATGTTGACGGTGAATTCCGGGATGCTGATCAGCTCCTTGCCGTAGTGCGAGGTGAACATGCCGGCCATGCCGCTGTCGGCGCCGCCGCCGCTCCAGACGATGCCCGACTGGCCGGCCTTCAGGAAGTCGCCGTTGACGTCGACCAGCAGCGAGGTGCCGTTGGCCGCGTATTCGTTCTGCTTGACGCCGAACGGCGAGGTCGGCAAGCCTGGCTGGACGTTATCGACGATGAAGGCCCAGCGCGCTTCCGTATAGCCCTGCTCGGTGCCGAGCGGTTTGTTCTTGGCGTCGGTGGTGATGGCGAAGAAGCGGATCCGCGCCGCGCCGTCCGGGTCGAAGTATTCGTCCGGCGCGCCGCCGGCGTAGGCATACAGGTCGAGCCGCAGCGGCGCCGGCAGGTCCTGCACGGCGTCGGCGATCCCGGCCGGGTCGGGGCTCAGGAAGCGGCCGCTGCCCGGATCAAAGTAGCGCAGGCCGTGGTAGGACAGGCCGCTGTCCTCGTCGTAGTACTGGCTGACGTAGCGCAGCGGCTGGTGTGCGCTTGCGGTGGGCGCCAGGGCGGTGCGCAGCACGCGCGGCGCGGCGGCCTCGCTATCTTGCCACACCGTCTCGCCATCCTGCGTCATCGCCAGCACGCGGCCGGCGCGGTCCGTGTGCAGGTGGCGCAGCGGGGCGCCGAAGGCCCAGCGTTTCAGGCCGCTCCACCAGCCTTGCGGGCGCAGGTCGGCCTGGGCCAGCGGGCGCCAGCCGAGATAGGCGTAGGCATACTGCGCGCGGCCTGCCGCATCGGCTTCGGCGATCAGGTGGTGGTCGTGGTGGAAGAACAGCGTCGCCGTGGCGCGGCCCCGGGCATCGGTGACGATGCGCGCCACCCGCTGGCGGCTCGCATCGTAGAGGTAGCGCGTGCTGCCGCCGGCGCGCGCGCTGCGCACCAGCTGGCCGGCCGCGTTCCATTCCAGGCGCTGGTCGGCGGCCGCCGTGGCGATCGACGCCGGCAGGCCGGCGGCATCCGCGTCGCGGCCAGGCGAGCGGCGCAGGCTGGCCCTGCTTGCGGCGGCGCCGGCGCTGCTGCCACCTTCGAGGCTGGCCTGGCGCAGGCGCGGCGCATCCGGCATGGCTTCGGCGGGGGCGGGCAGCTCGAACCCATCCTCGCTGCCGTCGCCGTGCACGATGCGCCGCGCAAACGGGACGCCAGCGACGGCCTGCCAGTCGATGGCGGAGGCGACCGCGCGGCGTCCGCCGAGCGCCGCCGGCAGCGCGCCGGCGGTGGCGATGCCGGCGGTGCGGCCTTGCGCATCCAGCTCTTCGGTCAATTCGAAGCGCGCGCCTGCGGCATCGGTGAAGCTGCGGCTGGCCAGCCGCCCGTTGGCGTCGTAGCGCCAGTCGTGGCGCATGGTGACGGCCCGGGGCAGGGCGGCGGCCAGCCGGCGCGCCGGCGTGATGACCAGGGTCTGGCTCAGGATGCGGCCCTGTGCGTCGAATTCGCTGCGCGTCAGGCGCGCGCCGTCGGCGTCGACGATTTCCTGCTCGCGCAGCAGCGAGCCGGCGTAGCGGTAATGGACGGTCTGTTCGGCCGCGGCGCCACCCGGCGCCTGGCGCACCAGCTTCAGTAATCGTCCGGCCACATCCCACTCGGCCTGCTGGCGTGCGCCGCGCGCGTCGATGCTTTCGACGATGCGGCCGGCCGCGTCGTGGCGCGCCAGCTGCCAGCCCTGGCCCGGATTGCGGATCGCGCCGACGCGGCCGAAATCGTCGACCAGGCGCTCGGCGCGCGCATCGCCGGCGCTGATCGTGAGCAGCGCCGTCTCGGCGCTGCTGCCTGGCGCGCCCCAGCTGGCCTGCACGGGTGCGGCGCCGTCGGCGCCATGCCAGGCCACCGGGCGGCTGAGCCAATCGCGGTCAATGCCGGTGGCCGGCGCCGCCGGCGCCAGCGTTGCAATCGCCGCCTCGGCCGGGGCCATCGACACCGGCTCGCGCCGCCCATCGGGCAGGATGCGCGCCAGCAGGCGTCCGGCGGCGTCATACGCATAGCGCACTTCGGCGCCGCCGCCATCCTGGCTGGCGAGCAGCCGGCCGTTCACGTCGTAGCGGTAGCGCGCAGCCGCCGCTCCCGCGCCGCTGACCTCGACGCGCTCGGCCTGGCCGCGCCAGTTCAGGGTGGTGGTGATCGTGCGCACCAGCGGGCCATCGGTGATGCGCACCACGCGCGGGCGCAGCGCGGCGTCGCGCTCGACGATTTCCTCGACGCGGTTGCCGGGGTAGCGCGTGCGCAGCGGCAGCTTGGTGGCCGGGTCGAAGTCGATGACCGTCACATCGCTGTTGGCCCCTCCGGCATCCTTGCCCGCATTCGGCAGCGGCCCGTCGACCGCGCTGCGTTCGCCGTAGCCGTTGTAGCGGTAGCCCACCGTGCGGCTGATCGCCGCCGCCGGCACGCGCGGATCAATCGAAGGCACATAGCCCTGTTCCGTCACCGAAAGCGGCTTGCCGGCCGCCGCGCCGGAGGCAACATAGGCGATGCTGACGACGGCTTCCTTGCCCGCCACCACACTGGGGCGGAAGATGCGTGCCGGCTGGGCGGCGGCGCCGCTGTATTCGAAGCGCTGCTGCCACTGCGGCGCGCCGGGCCGGCCATTGCGGTAGGCGACCTTGCTGGTGGCAAGCGGACGCCCGCGCGCATCGCGCTCGGTGCGCATGCCGGCCAGCGGCGTGCCGTCGGCTGCCAGCGTGGTGGTTTCCAGCAGCCGGCCCAGGTCGTCGTAGCGGTAGCGCACATTGCCCGGCCCGCAGTTGGCGCAGCCGGGGCCGCGCACTTCGAGCAGGCGGTAGGCGTCGCCGAGGATCGCATGGCGGAACACGGTGGGCTGGCCGCGGTCGTTGGTGACGATCGTCTGGCCGCCCTTGCCGAAGTCCAGCGTGACCTGGTCGATGCCGGTGCCCGCCACCAGGCGCGCAGGAACCAGCGGCTTGCCGTCGGCGCCGCGCGCCAGCCGCGCGGGCAGGCCGCGCACCGACAGATTCGCCTTGCCGTTGCTGTCGTAGCCGTAGGTGGCCACGCGCTGCCAGGCGAGATGGACTGGCGCATTGGCGCCGGTGCTGCCGCCCTCCGTGACCTGTTCACTGATCCCGGTCAGCAGCGTGGGGAAGCGCGTATCCTCGTAGTGGTAATAGCGGCGCCCGGCCGGCATCTCGACCTTGACCAGATTCGCCAGCAGCAGCCTGGGTTCGGCCTGCGCGCCTTTCGGCGCCGGGCTGCCGTAGTGGTAGCGGAATTCGCCGACCGGGCTGGCGATGCTCTGCACGCCGCGGAAGGCGTCGCCGGCGCGGGCGCGCGCCTTGTCCAGGTAGCGCAGGTGCAGGCTGCGGCCTTGCGGATCGGTGACCTTGACCAGCAGGCCGCTGCGGTCGTGCTGCAGGCTGGCGAACTGCCCGTTCGGCGCCAGGATCTGCACCAGCTTGCCCTTGCTGTCGAAGTTCAGCTGGCGGCCATCGGCCCAGCGCCAGGTGTACTCCTCGCCGCGCGCGGTCTTGCCGATGGCGACCGTGCCGTTGGCAGGATCGGCGCTGGCGCACAGGCTGGGGTCGCGCGGGTCGCGGTTGAAGATGATGCGGGTGCCGTCGGCCTGCACGATCTGCACCGTGCGGCCCGATACATACAGGTCGGTCTCGTAGGACAGCTTCCAGCCGCGCCCCACCAGGTTGGTCGACGATCCCGGCCGGCTGAGCGAGCTGTTGTAGTGGCGGACGATCTCCAGGCCCAGGGTGCCGGGCAGCGGCGCCATGTCCACTTCACGCCCATACTTGTTACCGTTGATGACGTTGATGGGGTTGCCCGCGCCGACGTTCACGCCGCTGCCGCTGCCCATGGCCGCCGGCCCGCCGCCGTCGCAGGTGGCGCCGCTGTTGCCCGGGCCGCAGGTGGCGGGCGGGGTCGTGGGCGGGATGCCGGGTGCGCAGCTCATGTTGGGCGGGCAGGATGGGGTCTGCGGCAGGCCGGGAATGGTCTGGGCGGCGGCTGGCGCCGCCAGGCTGGCCAGCAGGACGACGGGCGCGAGGCAGAGCGATCGGAGCGATCGGAGAGACATCATGGCTGGCATGGGCATGGAGTACATGTTAGTGGCAAAGAAGGTGATGCGTTGGTCGTTGCTCGTCTGGTCGGTTCGCATTGGTTATTTCAGCGTATGGGTCGAATCCCCGATCGTCTGAGAAGACGGTATGTCTTCGCACTTAACGATGCCAATCGGGCATTGGCCATTTCCGGATTGAGCGCGGTGCTATCCGCACGCACGGTAATTCCTCGGTTGGATTTGGTGCTGCCAGGAACTTCAATGAAACCATTACGAACAGTGATCCCGACGCCGCCGGAGCGGTTTTCGATGCCAGGCATTTCCTCTGCCTCGGCTACTAAGCGATGACCTCCCAATTCAAGCTGATAAGTATTCGCTGAGTTTGCCGTGATAGGCTTTTCTCCGAACGGCTGCGAAATGCTGATCAATCCGTCGCTGCCGAACGCCTTGAACGAACCTGAATGCACATCGAAACGCTTTACGGCCAGGACGTCCCGTTGTAAACAGTAACTCCCAGGGGCCTTGATGTAGGCCCTTGCCTCCTGAGGGTGGCCTTTGTAAATCGGAACGGGTACGCAACCATGAGGAGCACTGATTGCCTTGCCGGTAGAGAGCGCTGACGCAAGCAACAGCAGTCCACTAGTCCATCTTCTCGCATTCATCTGTTTCATCTTTTTCATATGGAGCCGGACTTCTGCAAGCGCACACGTTTTCATGGTGAAGTACAGGCAGGAAGGAGCGTGCCTTGATAAAGCTGCTGGTCCAGTGCGTGGTTGCTGGCGTCGCATAGATATTTGTTTCGATTAGCCAGACCAGCTTCTTTCGTGTCTACCCCCTGAAGAGAAGTGCCAGTATCAGTCCCATTCACTTCGGTCACCCCCCCATTCGTTCAACTGGCTTTGCGGCAGCTGAATCTTGTCGATTTCGTACGGGTTGAGCTTGTCATAACCGCCGCCAAACGAAGCCTCATGTTCGGGCATGTCCTCAAATGATTCGCCCGTTATTTATTGCTGAACGAACTGCGGCCTGACTGCTGGACAATCTGGCTGTACCCTTCAAAGGTATTTCCCTCCAGCTTTACATTGCTGGAATCGATGAGCCTGATCGCTGGCGGCGCGTCTCGGAACCATGCCTTGAAGATGAAGCGGTTATGACGAATGACGGTGCCATCTCCATCCCACAGCGTTATCGCCCCATCGTTTGGGCTGGCGGCACCTTCTCCATGCACAATGATCGTGTTGTTTTCAAGCGTCCCACCTGAACCGAACAAGGCGATCGCGTTGCGGCTGTCCACTTCGATGACGCTGTTTCGAATCGTATTGCCGTGACCGACCAGTTGCACGCCCAGCCAGCCGGCACGGATATTCACTTTGCTGACCGTATGCCGCGTCGCTGCATAGGGTGGCGCCTTGCTTCGCACGCCCCAGGCCGCACCGTGGCTGCACTTGACATCGGGCTCGTCACAGGGCAAGCGCGCGTAGGTAGTACGGGGGCTTTGCAGCATGTGAAGGTCGATGCCGATATTCGGCTCGAGGGCGCCAGGAACGATAATCGTGCCGTCATGCACATGCACACTTCGGATTTCCGTATTAGCTTTGATGCCGATCATGTTCTTGGCCGTTGCTTTCAGTTCGTGACCTTGCAAATGAATATCGAGCCCCCTCTCCATGAAGGCAGACGGCGGCGCCCCGAATTCTGCAGGTGCAATGCTTAACAGCGCGGCGCCCTGGTAGGTCTTCATGCCCATTGCGTGAATGTCGAATGTTTGCGGCTGATGCAGGTCGACATTAAGGCAATATCGTCCTATGGCGGGAACCTCACCCTTTATTCCTCCACTGATTCCTCGTGCACTCACCGGCTCGCACGTTTGTGCGATTGCGCCTGGCAGGGAGCACAAGCCGATCGTGACCGCACATAGTGCTTTGATTACTTTCCACATGACGGGAGAATTGTTCCTTGGTATTTTTTTTGATCTAATGCATTGCCATTCGCATCGCACAAGTGCGTGTTTCGGTTACGTTCTCCGAGTGCGTCATTGTAGGTATATTGCGTCGTGGCGTTGGGCCCTGCCCAGTTGACGACTATGCCCCATTGTTCCAGCGTCTGTTGCAGCAACAATAATTTGCGGCTGGTGCTGGGCGCAGTCGGTATGAAACCCTTGCCTTCATGCTCGGGAATGTCGTTGAATTCTTCGAGAATCATCTCGAAATCCGCAAATCGCCTTGCGTTGCTTCCGTTGCCGAATGCAAGCAGTTTTGCATAGACTTCGCGCTCCATCTGAAGCGTGCGTTCTTCGTTGTGATTCCAGTTGAATGTTCCATTGCCCGGAATGGCAGATTTATGGTCGTAGGTATAATCCGGGTGGCTGCCATATCCCCCATGTCCCAATCCTACAGACAGCTGGAACGGATGATTATTCGAATCGCGATGCGCAAACGTATCTTCGAACGAATGCAGGTATTCGCCCATCAGCTGCAATTGCGTACAGCGGGGATTGCGAAGGTTTTTTTCGCCTCTGGAGATTGCGATGGCCTGGCGCAGCCTTCCCAGTTGCGCGTTCTCGGGAATATTTGCGAAAGCCGTATTGTCCAGCGGCGTTCCATAGTCCCGCACGCCCGCTTTCACCCAGCCTGTGCTTGGGTCGATTGTTGTCGGTACTGCCGTGAAATGGTAGGTCAGCAGTCTGCGCCGGTGCTCTTCCGTGTCGTCGAGGTTCAGGGGACGCGTATCATCATTGTCGTCCACATACTGCGCAGCAAGTGCCAAGGTCTGTGCTTCGTCCAGGCTCATCCCTGAAGCCAGCGCCAGGAACATGTTCATGTAGTAGTGAATATCGCTCTGGTACAAACCCAGGGGATCGATGTTCGTCAGCGGATTGCCGTTAACGTAGGCATAAGGGTTGATGCCGCCTGCCAGTCCCATCGGGTCCGGCGTTGTATAGCGCCCCAGCTCGGGATCGTAGTCGCGCAGGTAGTTCTGGTGCAAGCCGGTTTCAGGATCGAATACCTGGCCGGGGAGCCGCAGGTGCATGACGAACGGCTTACCGGAGATGCCGGTCGTGCCCGCATGAATAACTGTCGCTTTTCCGAAAGGGGCGGTATGGGCTTGCCAAACAATTTTCCGTTGGGTATCTGTCACAGCTTGCGGCGTGCCCAGGTGATCGGTATGGATGGCGTAGATGCTGGCAATGCTTGCGTCGGCTGGCGGCTGCTGCCTGCTGGACGCGATCATGCTGCGCACAGCCCGCCATACGGCGTTCAACAGGCTGGGATTCGGCGCCATGTCTATCTTGGCGACGGGTTTTCCATCGAAATAGATGTAGTGGGCGCTGATATGCCCGTTACTATCGGCCTCGGCACTCAGTCGTCCATTGCGGTACAAGCTGTACGTTGTAATGGACTGCGTATCGGTGTTCCGGGCAGTACGGACGACCGTGCCTGTTGGACTGCGTGCTGGATAGACAGTCTTCGCGAAGCGTTCGCCGCGCGCGTTATAGGCGTACTTCGCGATTACGCTTTCCTGGCTGTCATATACCGCAATCGGACGGTTCGCCATGTCGTACTCGAAACGACGGCTGGCTACGGCCTGCGTTGTCGCGGCGCTGATTGTGTCAAGCGTACTGGAGCCGAGACGCGCAAACGGAGCGCCGCTGCTGCCGTACAGCCAGGCGCTGTCGAACAGGCCTCCTTGCGTATGCGTCCTGGCCGACTTTTCGCCACGGTCTTCGCGGTTCCTGGGCCAGCGTGTCAACGCGATCAGCCGGTTGGTACCCATGGCATACACATAGTCGCGTGTACGCGAGGCATGTTGTGCGTTACCCGCCACTTGGTGCACTGACTGGTCCTGCCGAACCTCGAGGCGCCGGTTCCCTCCCTTATCGTAGCCATAACGGACCAGGGCGCCATTTGTGTCGGCACCGGTCAGGCGGTCGTGGATATCGTAGCTGTAACTTTCGTTCAGCCGCTGTGCCGGCAAGGGACCGGCCGCCCCCAATTCGCGTTTGATGCCAACCAGGCGTCCCGCTTCGTCAAAGCGGTTTGCTTGCGCATAGACGAGCTGTTCCGATGGGGCGGAAGCACGGCCTGGCCACTTGCCGAGCCGGCCTGGCCATCCTTGTGCGGCGGCTGGCATTGCTGTCGCGCGCACCGACGTGATGTGGCCGCGCGCATCACGCTCGATACGATGGCGGATACCGCTGCCAGACATGAAACCTTGCAGCCCGGCCGGTCCTTCTTCGATACCGGCAACGACCGCATCGTCATCGAACAGGATCGCGTCCAGACTGCCTTTCGGCGAATAGCGGTACTGGAGCTGGTGCCCATCCGGCAGCAGCTGTGTACGTAATCGCCCAGCGGCATCGTAGGTATTCGATGTGACAAAACTCAGGCCTGCAGCATCGTTGCCGGCGTCCACCCGCGCGAACCAGCGCTTTTCTTCCAATACCTGGCCGAGCGCATCGTAGCGGTAGCTCGTGCGTTCGGTCGCATGCTCTTCCTTGCCGTCGGGTGTCGCGACGATGTCGGCAAGGCGCTTGCCGACATAGCGGTAACGCGTCAGTTCCGGGATGGCGGTGGTCCCGACCGCAACCAGACGGCCCTGCAGGTCATGGCGGTAGCGCGTTTCGTTGCCACGGCCGTCAGAACGCACGAGCAGGCGTCCGGCGGGATCGTGGAAATACAAGGTCACGCCGCGGTCCGGGCTTATTTCCAGCATCGGGCGGCCAAAGTCGTCGAAGCGGCGCAGCGTGGTCACGCCATTCGCATCGGTCACCTGGATCTGGCGTCCGTGGGCATCATAGGCGAAGCCGATCGAGGCGGCGTCGGGCGTGCCCGGCGCACTGGTGCGGCTGGCGAGCATGCCGTTGTCGTCGTAGTCGAAGCGGGTCGCGGCGCCGAGCGGATTGCTGATCTCGGCGACGGCGCCTGCAGCGGTGAAGCGTGCATGGGCCACTGCACCAAGACTGTCGTCCATGCCGGCGACACGGCCGGCTTCATCCAGGCGATAGCGCTCTGCGTTGGTCTGGCGGCCGTTGGCATCGAGCATGGAGGCCGACGTGCGTCGTCCTTCGGTGTCATACCCCGCAGCCATGCTGCTGCCGTCTGGCAACAGCGTGCGCGTCATGCGTCCCCCTGCATCGTAGCCGAATCGCGTGGCAAGTCCGCCCGGCTGGGTCGCGCCTGCCAGCTTGCCGTTCAAATCATAGGTGTAGCGCACCGTCTGCGACAGCGGGGGGCTGCCGTCGGCAGCGGTTCCTTCCACCCGCAGTTCCTCGGGTTGCCCGCGCCAGTTGTAGCGTATGCGCACGACCTGGACGCCTGCGGCGTCGGCAAACCGTGTCACGGTCGGACGCAGGGCTGTATCGCGCTCCAGCACGTCCGTGACGGCGCCGCCTGGCAGCTCGGTCCGTACTGGTAGTTTGATACGGCCGTCGAAGCGGGTGAGCGTGATATCGCTGTTGGCAGGACCGGGCTTGGACACGGCATTCGCTAGCGGACCGTCGACTTCCACCCGCTGCCCATAGTGATCGTAGCGGTAGCGGATACTGCGCTCGATGGTGCCAGCCGACCCGGTCCCTTCCAACGTCGGCATGTAGCCGTGTTCGCTTACCTCGATCGGCAAACCGGCAAGCGCGGCACGCTCGGCATACTTGAACGAGGTCACATACAAGCGGCCTGGCACCACGCTTGGCCGAACGATACGCGCCGGGTAGGTGCTATCTCCTGCATATTCGTATCGCAGCTTGAAGCGTGGGGGCATGGCCTTGCCGCCTGTGTAGGCGATATCGCTCACCGTGGCAAGGCGCCCGCGCTGGTCATAGCTCTGGTATTCGGCCGACAAGGGCGCACCCTCGGCCGACAGGCTGGTGCTTGTGCGCAGCCGCGCCAGGTCGTCGTAGTCGTAGCGCATGTTGGTCTCGCCGCAGCCGGAGCAACCGGCGCCACGGACTTCCAGCAGGCGATATTCACCGCCAAGGATGGCGTACCGGTACCGTGTTTTCTGGCCCAGGCTGTTGGCAACAATCGTCTGGCCGGCTTCGTATGCGAGTGTTACCTGGCCGACGCCGGTGCCCGCCGCCAGGCGAGCCGGCCGCAGCGGTTTGCCGTCGGCACCGCGCGCCAGCCGCGCCGGCCAGCCACGCACCGACAGGGTGGCCTTGCCGTTGATGTCGTAGCCATAGGTGGCGATGCGCTGCCACGCCGGCTTGCCCTGTGTACCGTTCACCAGTTCGCTGATCCCCGTGAGCAGCGTCGGCTGGCCGGCCTGTTCGTAATGGTAGGTGCGTGCGCCGCTCGGCATGCTCACCTTGACCAGGCTCGCCAGCAGCAGGCGCTTGTCGATATCGGCGCCGGCCGGCATGGGGCTGCCGTAGTGGTAAGCGAAGCGCCCGACTGGACTGTCGATGCTTTGCACCCCGCGGAAGGCGTCGCCGGGGCGGGCCTGTTCCCGGCTCGGGTAGTGCAGTTCCAGGTTGCGGCCCTGCGGGTCGGTTACCCGCGTCAGCAGGCCGGCCGGGTCGTAGCGCAGGCTGACGAATTGCCCACCCGGCGCCAGGATCTGCACCAGCTTGCCTTTTGTGTCAAAGCTCAGCTGACGCCCATTGGTCCAGCGCCACACATATTCATCGCCGCGGGTGGTCTTGCTGATGCTGACAGTGCCGTTGCCCGGATCGGCGCTAGCGCACAGGGTCGGGTCACGCGGGTCGCGGTTGAAGATGATGCGGCTGCCATCGGCCTGCACGATCTGCAGGGTGCGTCCCGAGACGTACAGGCCGGTTTCGTACGACAGCTTCCAGCCGCGTCCGAGCAAATTGGTCGAGGCGCCCGGCCGGCTGAGTGAGCTGTTGTAATGGCGCACGATCTCCAGGCCCAGGGTGCCGGGTAGCGGCGCCATATCGACTTCGCGCCCGTACTTGTTGCCATTGATGACGTTGATCGGATTGCCGGCGCCGACATTGATGCCTGTGCCGTTGCCAATCATGGCTGGGCCGCGACCAATGCAGGTCGTACCGGCGTTGCCGGGGCCGCAGGTGCCTGGCGGAGCAGGTGTCCCCGGCGCACAGCTGCTGTTCGGCGGGCAGACGGGTGTGCCGGGCAGTCCCGGAATGCCTGGATTGCCGATCGGCGGCAGCTGGGCGCGTGCAGGGGCACCCGCCATCGACAGGAGCGACAGGAAACCAAGTGCGGCAGCGAGCCGGATGCTGGATGTACGCATGACGTTTTTCTTCATCAAACCACCGGGCAGATCGGGCAATCGGGCCCGGTGCAGGGCAGGTTCGGGTCCACCGGATCGGGCGGCACTTCCTCGTTGCAGGCGATCCCGGTGCAGGGCGGCGACGGCGCATCGCTGACCGGCGGATCGCCCGGGTTGGTCGGGTTGCCGCCATTGCCGTTGCCGGGCGAGCTGACGGGCGTGCCTTCGATGGCGTCGGACTGCATGTGCAGCGTCACGTGGGTGACCACCGGGATGCCGTTGTCCTGCACGATCCTGGTGTAGGCGGCGTTGTCGCGCGGATCGGTCGCTTTCAGGTAGGCGCTGAAGATGGTCCTGGCGAGCGGGATGGTGGGCTTGTAGCTGTGGATGATGCGCAGCTTGAGCAGGTTGGCGTCCTGGATGGTCTGGCCGGAAGCGCCCGTGACCGCAGGGGTCTTGAACGCCAGGCGCGCGTTGGGAATGACGCGCAGCGACTGGGTGTTGTACTTGGCTTGCAGGCTCGGCTCGTTGTAGGCATCGAAGCTTTCCCTGGTCGGGTTCAGGATGACGACATCGCTGGCCGCGGCCGCGGTGCGCGCCCTGGCCGCCGACTCGGCCAGCTCGGCCGGATTGGTGCCGCCGCCGTACAGCGGGATCAGCGCTTTTTCGTATTCCTGCTCGATGGTGCCGAGATTCGCATGCCCCACGCTGCCGGCGCGCGCCGCCATGAAGCTGGCATGGTTGATCTGGCTCTTGGCGAAGAACAGCAGCGCGTACTGGATGATGCCGAGGCCGATCACGGCGATGATCGGGCCGACCACGACGAATTCCACCATCGCCAGGCCGCTTTGGGCGTGGGCGCGCACGCGCGGCCGGGGCGCCGGGGCCAGGCCGGGATGCTCGAGGCGGTCGCCCGGCTTGACGCCGAGGCGCTCGATGGCGCCGGCCGCCAGTTCCAGCGTGTGGCGCGCGCCCGAGCGTGGATCGGCGGCGCTGGCGCGCCAGGGCTTCACGCGCGGCACGCATTTCAGCACGGCGCCGTTGGCGTCCAGGTAGACCACGTCGATGGCCTGGCGCATGAAGGCGCAGTGCACGCTGGCGCAGCGCGTGAGCAGCAGGCCGGCATCCAGCGCCAGCGGCGGCGCCAGCATCAAGCCGCGCAGGCGCGTCAGGAAACCGTCGGCCAGGGCCACCCGCAAGGGGTGGGCGCCGCTGGCCGTGTGCAGGAGGATGGGGCGCGCGTTCATGGTCTTACAGTCCGTCGTGGATGAACTTCATCGCGATCGGAAAGAACAGGACGATGAAGGTGCAGGGGAAGATAAAGGCGATCAGCGGGAACAGCAGCTTCACCGGGGCTTCCATCGCCAGCTTCTCGGCGCGCAGGAAGCGCTCGCTGCGGCGCTGGTCGGCCTGGGCGCGCAGCACCGGGCCCAGGTTCATGCCCATGCTCTCGGCCTGGATCACGGCGCCGGTGAAGGTGCTCACGCCCGGTTCGTTGAGGCGCTCGGCCATGCCGCGCAGGGCGTCGGCGCGGCTTTTACCGGCGCGGATGTCGCGCAGCACGCGCTGCATCTCGTCGCGCAGCACGCCTTTCGGGCCGCGCGCCACCGCCTGGCTCAGCGCGCCCTGCAGGTTCAGGCCCGCTTCCACGCACAGGGTCACGATGTCGAGATAGAAGGGCAGGCTTTTCAGCAGCTCGCTGCGGCGCTGGACCAGGCGGTCGCGCAGCCAGATCGCCGGATACACGTAGCCGCACACGGCGCCGAACCAGGCCGCCCACAGGTAGGCGTTCAGGCCGATGTTCTCGGCCAGGGCGCCGGGCTGGTCGAAGGAGCCGAGGATCCAGCAGCCGACCAGCGCCAGCAGGATGGCGGCGACCAGGCGCGCGGCCAGGAACTGGCTGGGCGACAGCGAGAAGTCGAGGCCGGCCTTGCGCAGCTTGCCCTGCGCCGCCAGGTGCGACTTGTCCGGCATCAGCGGGTCGATGAAGTAGGCGAGCGCGTGGATCGGCCACCACAGCAGGCGAAAGCCGAGCGGCGGCGGATCCTTGTATTCGCGGTCCTCGCGCGGCACGCTGGCCACGGCGCGGCTGGCCAGCCAGCCGACCAGCGCGGCGGCCAGGCCGATCAGGATGGCCAGCAGCAGGAAGACGGTGTCGGAATGGGAGAGCAGGAAACTTGGCATGGCGATAGTCCAGTAATGGTCAGACGTCGATCGCGACGATGCGGCGGATCACATACACGCCCAGGCCTTCGAGCACGGCGATCACGGCCAGCGTGGCCCAGCCGATGCGGTCGTGCCACAGGTAGGCCATGGCCTCGGGCTCCATCTTGTTCAGCACCAGCATCAGGGCCAGCGGCAGTGCGCCGACCACCCAGGCCTGCAGCTTGCCCTGGGCCGTCAGGGCGCCGATCTTGCCTTCCATTTGCAGGCGGCTGCGCACCGTGTGCGCGGTGCGCTCCAGGGTCTCGGCCAGGCCGCCGCCGGTTTCGGCGGCGATGCGCATGGCCGACACCACCAGCGTCGTGGTCTGGGTCGGCACCCGGCGCGCCAGGTTGGCCAGGCTTTGTTCCAGCTGCAGGCCGAGGCGCTGCTCGCGCAGCAGCAGGGTGAATTCCTGACCCAGCGGACCCGCGGTCTCGGTGACCAGCTGGGCGATGGCGGCGTTCAGGCCGATACCGGCGCGCATGCCGCCGGCCAGCATCATCAGGGCGTCGGGCAGCTGCTCCTCGAACTGGCGCATGCGGCGCTTGCGCATCCAGGCATACAGGGTGCGCGGCAGCAGCGCCATGAACAGCAGCACCGGCACGCCCAGCAGCGCGCTGCCGGTGAGGATCGATACCAGCAGCGGCACCAGCGCCATGCCGGCCAGGTTGACGATGAACAGCTTGCGCGGGTCGATGAACAGGAAGAATTCCCTGGCCTTGAAGCCGGCGCTCTTCGTGAAACTGGTGCGGTAGCGCTTCAGCGTGACCGTGCCCATGTCGATCACGAACCAGGCCAGCACCGCGGTGGCCAGGGCCACGACCACGGTGTACGACATCAGGACGGTGGAACTCATCATCGCCGCGCCTCCTCGTGGCCGCGCTCGTCCGCCAGCTCGTTCGGATGCTGGGTGAACAGCGTCATGTCGAGCTCATTGCCGACCGCGCGCAGCTCTTCGTAGAAGGTCGGCACCATGCCGCAACCGGTGAAGTAGCCCTTCACCTTGTGCTCGCCGTGCTCGTCGCGGCCATAGCCGCGGTGCACGAAGCGGAACACGTCCTGCAGCTGGATCTTGCCGCTCTCCATGCCGGTGACCTCGGTGATGCAGGTCACCTTGCGCGAGCCGCAGGCAAAGCGGGTCTGCTGCACCACCAGGTCGACCGCCGAGGTGATCTGCTCGCGGATCGCCGTCAGCGGCAGGTCCATGCCCGCCATCAGCACCATGGTTTCCAGGCGCGCCAGGCCGTCGCGCGGCGTGTTCGCGTGCAGTGTCGTCAGCGAGCCTTCGTGGCCGGTGTTCATCGCCTGCAGCATGTCGAGCGCCTCGGCGCCGCGGCATTCGCCGACCACGATGCGGTCGGGCCGCATGCGCAGCGTGTTCTTCACCAGGTCGCGGATCGCCACCGCGCCCTTGCCCTCGACGTTGGCCGGGCGCGATTCAAGGCTGATCAGGTGCTCGTGGTGCAGCTGCAGCTCGGCCGCATCCTCCACCGTGATGATGCGCTCGCCGGACGGGATGAAGTTCGACAGGATGTTCAGCAGCGTGGTCTTGCCGGAACCGGTGCCGCCCGAGACGATGATGTTCTTGCGCGCTTCCACGCACACCTGCAGGAAGGCCGCCATCTCCGGGCTCAGCGCGCCGAAGTCGACCAGGTCGTGCGAGGTCAGCTTGCGCTTGGCGAACTTGCGCACCGTCAGGGTCGGGCCCTTCAAGGCCAGCGGCGGGATGATGGCGTTCACGCGCGAGCCGTCCTTCAGGCGGGCGTCGACCATCGGCGAGGATTCGTCGATGCGGCGCCCGAGCGGCGCCACGATGCGCTCGATCACGCCCAGCACCGCGCGGTCGCCGGTAAAGGTCAACGGGTGGCGCTGCAGGCGGCCGTTGCGCTCGACGTAGATCTGGTCGTAGCGGTTGACCATGATCTCGGAGATGCTGTCGTCGCCCAGCAGTTCTTCGAGCGGGCCGAGGCCGATCGCTTCGTCGAGCACCTGTCGGCTGAGCAGGGCGGGGTCGAGTTCGCGCGGCAGCTCATTGCCGATCTCGCGCATGATCTCGGCGATCAGCGAACTGGTTTCGCCGCGCAGCTGGGCGTCGGTCATGGACGACACGTCGCGCCGGCGCAGGTCGATCATGTCGAGCAGCTTGTTGTGGATGCGCTTGCGCCACTCGAATTCGAGTTCCTTGATCGGCGTGGCCGACAGCACCACCGGGTAGCCCTGGCGCGCCGATCCCTCGGCGGGCGCCTCCGCCTCGGACGCGCTGCGCAGCGCTTCCTGCTGGGCGCGCGCGGCATTCGCGCGCGAGTCGTTCAGGGCGTCGGTGGCCTGCTGGTTGCGGTGCACCGCGGCGCTCGAACGCGAGCCCGGCGCCGCCGCCTGCACCAGCACCGGCTGCTCGTGTTCCAGCACGCGCAGGCGGTAGGGGCCGACGCCGATGATGTCGCCGCCGCGCAGCGGCCCATGCTGGGCATCGATGCGTTCCTCGTTGACGAACACGCCGCCAAAGGCGCCCATGTCTTCCAGCAGTACGCCGCCGGGGGTGCGGAACAGGCGCGCGTGCTCGCGGCCCACGCGCCAGCTGTCGAGCCGGATCTCGTTGTCGCGGCCCTTGCCGATGACGCAGTCGTCGGGCGCCTGCAGCAGGCGCTGGGTGCCATCGGGGTCGGTGATTTCGATCTGCAGCATGATGTGCTTCCTTACTGGGTGTTGCGTGGCGCTGGCGCTGGTACGGGAGCCAGGGAGGTGGCCGGCGGCGATTTCTGCGGCGTTCCTGGCGGCAGGCGCCCCGGGCGGTTCGAATCGCTGCCCGGCTGCAGCGGGTCGCTCAAATAAGGCGAGCGGTCGAGCCGTTCCGACAGCCGCTCGGTGGTTTTTTCCACGCGGTCGACCAGGCCCGGGCTGCGCGAATCGACGATGGTCGGGGTCACGAACACCACCAGTTCGGTCTCGCGGTTCTGGTAGCGCTTCGAGCGGAACAGCGGCCCCAGCACAGGCAGGCTGCCGAGGAAGGGCACCTTGTCGACGTCGTCGCTGATGTTGCGCTGCAGGAGGCCGGACAGGACCATGGTCTCGCCTTCGCGCGTGTTGAACTCGGTCTTGGTACGGCGCGTCAGCAGCGCCGGTCCGTTCGGCGTCGACACCGAGGGGTCGAGCGAGCTGACCTCGGATTCGATCTCGGCGCGGATGATGCCGTCGCGCCCGACGCGCGGCTCGATGTCGAGCCGGATGCCGTACTGCTTGAACTGGATCGTCACGCCGTTCTGGCTCGCCACCGAGTACGGGTATTCGCCGCCGGCCAGGAAGCTGGCCTTGTAGCCGCTGCGCGCCGCCAGCTGGGGTTCGGCCAGGATGCTGGCCGTGCCCTGCTGTTCCAGCAAATTCAGCTGGGCCGACAGGCCGATGTTCAGCCCGGTCAAGACGTTCAGCGAGGAGGGCAGGGTCGCGGTGCCGTTGCTGCTGCCGGCGCCTTCGCCCGGCGGCGGCGCGTCCGAGATCGGCAAGCCATTGCCGTTGCCCGGAATCCCGATCGTGTACGGGCCGCTGTGGCCGCGCCGCCCCGGCGCCCAGATGGCGCCGAGCGCGCCGCCGCCGTTGGCGGTCCATTTCAGGCCGATCTCGCGCAGTTCGCTTTTCGGGAACTCGACCACCTTCACGTCCAGCATGACCATCTTTTCCCAGCCGATCGCGCTGGTGAAGTTGACGATCTGCGGATAGCGCTTGGCCAGCTCGGCCACCTTCTCGCGGTCCTCGTCGGACAGGGCCTCGCCTTCGACGATCACCTTGTCGCCCACCACCGAGGTCCTGGCCTTCGGGATGGTGGCGACAAAGGCCGCCACTTCGCGCGCCACGCGGGCGGTGTCGCCCGGGATGATGTTGACCTTGACGCGCTGGTAGCGGCCGTCCTCGTTCCAGATGAACAGCGTCGAGCTGCCGGCGCCGTTCGCGAACAGGATGGTTTCCTTGCCGTCGAGCGCGGCGGCCGACAGGATGCCGCCGTTGCCCACCGCGATGCGCGCCACGCCCGGGGTCGGGAACACGCGCGACTCGCCGACGAACATCTCGATCTCCGGCAGCGGGCCGTTGTCGTCGGTATTCTTCACGGGCGCGTACGGCGTGTTGCGGGCCGCGTCGCGCCGTGCGCCCGGCTTGGCGCGCAGGATCTCGCCGCTGGTATCGCGCCGAACCGTCGCCGGGTTGGGCGAGGCGGCGCCGGTGATCGGCGCCGGCGCCAGGGCCGGCGACATGTGGGTCGATACGGCTTGCGCGGTGGAGGAAGAATAGGTGCCGGTGGAAGCCAGGCCCAGGCAAACGGCAACGACGCTGCGCAGCTGAGCGCCCGATGGCCGGTGGTTCGTGATGATGGTCGATGTCATAGGTGCGGTGGTGGGAAGTTATCGCCGCGGCCGTGCTGCCCGGCCGCGGCGCGGGATCAATAAGCGGCGCTGGCCTGGGCGACGACAGGGGCGGCGTTCGGTGCGCCCGGCGCCGCCGGTGCGCCTGGTGCGGCCGGTGCCGGGGCTGCGGGGGCCGGCGCCGGCTCGGGTGCGGCGGCGCGGCGCTCCAGGCGCAGGGCTTCCGGCGGCGTGCTGTTCAGGTTGCCGCCGTACAGGACCGGCACCTGGCGCGCGGCGCGCACGCGGCGCACGGCGCCCTGCGGGACCGGATTGGTCAGGCCCAGCAGCGCGGCCACGTCGTACTGGCCGGGCAGGGCCGCCTTGTCCTGCGGGTTGCGCAGCAGCGCGGTCAGGGTGCCGCCCTCGCGCGCCGCGATCAGGAAGCGCGCCTGCTCGGGCGTGGTGTCGATGGTGACGGTCGTGTACTGGCGCTCGCCGCCGGTCTTCGGATCGTTCTGCGAGCGCTGGCCGGTGGCCATCACGGACACGCTCTGCATTACCGGGAAGGTGGTCTTCTTGCCGTTGCGGTCGATGGTGGCCAGCAGGTCGACCGTGTCGCCCGGCTCCAGCATGCCGGAGATCGAATTGATCTCGTCCACCGGCACCGTCATCGCGCGCCGGCCGGCGGCGACGTTGGCCGAGAAGGTCGGCACGCGCGCGGTTTCCATCAAACCCCAGAGGATCATTTCGCCGCTTTTCACCGGGTAGGCCAGGCGCTGGCCGTCGACCCGTTCGAAGTCGTCGGGCAGCAGCGCCACCGAGTGCGCGAATTCGGCCGGGATCGGGCGCAGCGCCATGTTCTCGGCCGACAGCGGCTCGCCTTTCGGGATGTCGGTCTTGGCGACGATGACGGTGACGGTCTTGCCCTTGGCGCTGTCTTCGATCGCTTGCATCTGGCGGTTCAGGTAGCTGCGCGCCGACATCGCGGCCAGGCCGCCGATGGTGAGGGCGATCAGCAGCAGCGCCCAGGTGCGGTTCGGCCGCAGGCGGCGGATGTGGGTAACGGTGGCTGAGGCTTTGGCGGCGAGGTTCATGGTTTACGTAGGCAGGGAAATGGAATGGGTAAAGCGCTTGTAGGCTTTCTCGAAGCCGTCGAGCAGGATCTGGACCGTGTTGCGCGAGCCGGCGCCGTTGTCGCTGCCGGGAACCGGCATGAACAGGGCCACGGCCAGGGCCGCGCAGACGACGGTGTATTCCATCATCGACTGGCCGCGCTGGCGCCAGTGCGCAGGCATGCGGAAGCGCTGCTGCTTCATTTGAGTTCCTCCACGAGGTTGATGGTCTGGATCACGATGGCGCTGCCGGACTGCTCTGCCGGGCGGATGACGGCCATGGCTTCCTTGTCCCGGCCCTTGAAGAACAGGGTGCGGCCGGAGGCCGCTTCGGCCGGCACGCCCGGCGCGCGCGTCTGGCCCGGCCCGGCTTCGCGTTCGAGGACATAGCCTTCGGCTTCGAGGCGCTTGACCACGTGGTCGCGGTTCAGCTGCTGGCCGTGGCCGTTGGTGGCCAGGATGTAGGCGGTGGCGCGCCCGCGCTCGGTGGAGCTGAGCTGGTTCATCAGGCGGCTGCCGTTCGGCAGGCGCGCCAGCATGCGCTCGTTGATGGCGCGGTTGGCGTCGCGCTTCTCGTAGGCCGCCTTCAGGTTGGCCACGGTGACGGTGCCGCGCGTGCCGCCGCGTTCGCCCGGCAGGGCTTCCAGCATCACCGACACGTAGTAGTCGCCCTGGGCCCGGCCCAGCACCATCTTGCCGAGCAGCGGCGTTTCGACCAGCGGCTGGCCCAGGCTGCTGCGGAACCAGGCCGCCGTGTCCAGCGGCGCCGTGCGGGTGACGAAACCCTGCATGCGCGTCGGGGTGCCGTTCACGGACATCTGTTCGCCGATCGGGTAGGCGGTGGCGCTGGCCGGCAGGGCGACGCGCGGCCAGGCCGGGGCAGGCGCGGCGGCGGCGGGCTGCAGCGGGCCGAGGGCGGAGGCCAGGAGCAGGGCGCGGGCCAGGCGGGTGTGCAGCGAGGAGCGCATTACTGGCCCGCCCTGCGCGGCAACACGCGATCGGCGGGCACGATTTCTTTCCAGTAGTCGAGCTTGCCGAGTCTCGGGCCGCAGCGGGAGGTGCAGCCCTTCGGGCTTTCCATGAGGATGACGCCAGCCTCCACGATCGGGACGATGTATTCGAACGGTCCCCGACTCGTGAACATTGTGCCGGCATTGAGTTCGAGGCTGTCGATACGGCGTGCGGTGTGATCGGGGTCCTTCGCGGTCCAGCCATCCGGCACCAGGTCCACGTGGCGCCGGATCACCAGGTCGAGCGACTTCAGGCCTTCGTAGCTCTTGGTCGGCCCGGTCAGCGAGTCGGGCAGGTTGGCCACGCTCACGCTGACGTTGCCGCGGAAGACGCCGCGCGCGTCGAGGCTCAGGGCGTCATGGCGCTCGAAAAGCCTGCCGTCACGGGCGCCGTGAAAACCCGCGCCGGGGTCCTGGCTCGCGCTGTCGCCAAAGCTGATGCGCACGTCGTTGTCGAAGTTGCGGATCAGCGCGTTGTCCAGCGGGTCGCGCCAGAACAGGTTCTGGTGGGCCTTGAAGTCGCCCGGGGTGTCGTTCGTCTTGATCGGCGCCGATGCGTTGCTGAAAAAGCGGCGCCGCACTTCGCCGGCGAGCTCGCCGTTCGGCTTCCAGCCGCTGGTCGCATCGTTGCGCACGGTGGCGTCGAAGGCCACGTAGCGCGCGGCCATGGTGGTGGCGTGCGCGATGTCCTGGTACTTGGCGATCATCGGCAGCAGCAGCAGGAAGGGCACCAGGATCAGGGCCAGTCCCAGGAACTCGACCAGGGCCTGGCCACGCGCCGCTTCAAGATGAACTGGGCGACGGATGTTCATGTGCGCTCCGCGGTAACCGTGTAGCCGCCGTTCAGGTAAGGCCCGAAGATGGCCGGTTCGGCCTTCATGTCGAGCTTCGCCTCCACCGCGGTCGAGCTTTCCTTGCCGACGGTGCGCTGCAGCGTCACGCCTTCCACGCCGACAGTCGGAATGAAACTGCCGGCCTTGCTGACGCAGCCGTGGATACCCCCCATGCCTTGCACGGTTTCGCAGGCGTAGCCGGCGATGGTGCGCGTCGGGCCGCTGGCGGCTGCCGGGCTGGCCAGCTTGCGCAGCATGGCCATTTGCTTGGCCATGCGCGGATCGGCTTCGAGCGCCGCCCTGGTCTTGTCCATCTGCTCGCGTCCGGGGGCGCCGGGCGGGGCGACGGCATCGGCGTGGGCGCGGGCATCGCACATGCCGCGCGCGGTCTTGCGCACCAGGTCGATGTCGCACTCGCCCTTGGCCGAGCTCAGCACGGCGCTGCGCTCCTCGACTTCGACCAGGCTGCAGTCGTCGGCCATGCGTACCGCGTAGGAGACCGAGTACAGGATGCGCCGGTTCGGCGCGGAGTATTCGAATTCATTCACGCGCAGGACCTGGTCCGGATACTCGGACGGCGCGCGCACCGGCCGGCCAAGGCGCGTGTTCGCATCGGCGCAAAAGGCGACCTTCTGCTTCAGGTCCGCGAGATTGGACTTGATCATGGGGCTGTCGCGGTAGTCGTCCTTCAGGTGGACATAGTGCACGGTCACCGGCTTGGCGCCGGGCTTCAGGGCCAGGTGCGGCGCCGGGACCGTGTCGACGCGGCGTTCGAAGGCGGTGCCGGCATGGGCCGGCGTGGTGGCCCGGAACAGGCACAGCGCCAGTAGTGCGCCCTGGAATGCGCGCAGGCGGACGGTGATCATGGTGTTGCTCCTTGCTTCGCCCTGGCAACCGCCACCGACGTGGCCGAATTGCCGATCAGGTGGACTTGCCAGTAGGGATTGAACAGGCTGCCCAGTTCAGTGGCGCCGTTCGATTGCGTGTGTTCGAAAAACACTTCCGACGTGGCCACCGCGGCCAGCACACCGCGCGCCGGGGCGCCGTCGAACACGGCGAGTTCGCCGGTCGGCTTGATGCCCGAGACGCCGGCCGAGGTCTTGGTCTGGCCGTTGGCGCGTGTCAGGCGGATGGCGAACTGCACGCGCGGGTCGCCGCGCTTGGCCGGGTTGGTGCTGTTGGGCGAATAGGCGAGCGCCGCATCGGAGAGTTCGTAGAAATCCGGCACGCCGCTGTAGCGCCAGGCGTTGTTCGCCGATGCTTGCCGGCTGCCGCTTCCGAGCCCATAGTTCTTGTCTTGTTTGCAGCTGGGAAAGATGCCGCGCCAGGAGCGGACCCTGAAGTTGGCGCTGTCGTTCGCCTGCCAGGAGGTAAACCCGCTCAAGACGGTCTGGCCTGTGCGCGTGGCTTCGCCGATCGGGATGCTGCAAGGCCAGGGCGACTTGGAACTCCATTTGCGCTCGCGGACGAACTTGTCCTCGTTCGCGCTGGCCACGATCACGTCTTTCATGCGGGTGCGCGCATTGTTCTTGCGCTGGGCGATAAACGGTGCGTTGCCTTCGAAGAAATTCCAGTCGTCGTCCAGGGGCGCGGTATCGATGTCCACGCTGCCGTCGTCACGGTAATTGGCGTCGGCCACGTCGCGCATCACTTCGGAGCGTGCAATCGTGAATCCGGCGAACATCGTCGTCTGCATCAGCTTCAGCTCGGTCTTGGCGATGTCGGCCCGTACCAGGATCGCGTTGCCGATGTTGGCACTGTTGAATGCGTTATTCGCGTAGACGACCGGCGTGTACAAAGGGGGATAGGACAGCGCGTAGCACAGCGGGGCATAGGTAATCGTGGCCAGCGCGACAGGAATCGAATACTGGGTGTAGCAAGACAGCCGCGGTACGCCGTTGATATGGCCTTGCGCATACTGCAGCCAGGACGAAATACTGACCATCTGCGCGATGTTGGCCTCGTTGGCCATCAGGGCGCGGTTGGTATAGGCATCGAAATTCAGCGCGCGCGCATGCATGACGCCGGCACTGTAGGCGACGGCATCGGCGGTATTCACGAGCTTGGTTTTTTCCGCGGTCATCTGGCCGGTGTTGAACACGAAAAAGGTAGCCACGGCGGCGCCCAGCACCACCAGGATGCCGAAAACCATGGCCTGGCCACGCTGCCGCAAGGGCAGGCGCGCACGGCGGCCTGAAGAAGAGAAGTCGTTCATGGTGCGGGGGAACTGGAACCCCCATGCCATCTGCGGGACGGCATGGAGGGAAGAACAGTGCGGCGCAATCGGGTGACCGCTTATTTCGTACCGGCCGAGCCAGCGTCAGTCTGGTTACCGTAGGTATCCAGCGCGCGTTTTTTCGACGCTGCGGTAGCGGCTGCGGCGCCGGCGGTCTTGGCCTTGCCAATATCTACTGTCGCGTCGTTACCGCCGACTTCGCTGGCGATCGCGCCCATCTGGGTGCGGACGGTGGTGCCGAACAGCTGGGTCACGGCGATGGCCGAGACGGCGATCAGCGCGACGATGATGATGTACTCGGTCATGCCTTGACCGGCTTGCTTGCGTTTGTTTTGACGCAGTTTCAGGGAGGGGATGAGGTGGGTGCGCATGAGAACTCCTGGTTGTGGGAGCACAAAGGCTAGCACCGTCAACCATGCTACTCAACCGAGATTATTGTACTTTTAATAACTAAAAGATGCGTTTTGGAAACTTGATTTCCTAACGGAACTCATTGAAAAATAAGGAGATTCTCGAATGAATGTAAAATTTACTTGAGTAAATTGTTAATGTGAAATTTTGACTGATAGTATCTGTGACATTTCTTTGTTTTTGGAAAGAAGTTATGCAAGACAAGTTTCATTTGTTAAATTATTTCGTTGTCTGTGACAGACTTGTGTGATTTGGTGAGAATCGGCGTATGTACGGCGGTGCGTTTCTCACGGCTGACTTGCTTACCGTTTTTACCGACTAAGTTTTTGTTTTCGCTCAAAAAAATTTTAATTTTTTTTCGGTAGCTGTACCGACGCTGCAACAGTAAAGTGTGGTCCTTGCACGGAGTTCTTTTTTGTGCATTCGGTGTATTGCACGTCCGCCACCGCCCTGTACTCGATGCGGGCATGTCGCTTGTATAATGCGCCAACATCCAACTGCCCACCTGCCATGACCAAATCCACCCATTTCGGCTACAAGACTGTCTCCGAGGACGACAAGGTTCACGAAGTCGCCAAGGTCTTCCACTCGGTCGCCTCGAAGTACGACGTGATGAACGACCTGATGTCCGGCGGCCTGCACCGCATCTGGAAAACCTTCACCATCGCCCAGGCCGGCATCCGTCCGGGGTTCAAGGTGCTCGACATTGCCGGCGGCACCGGCGACTTGTCGAAGGCGTTCGCCAAGCAGGCGGGGCCGAGCGGCGAAGTCTGGCTGACCGACATCAACGAGTCGATGCTGCGCGTGGGCCGCGATCGCCTGTTGAATAAAGGCCTGGTCACCCCCACCTTGTTGTGTGACGCAGAAAAGTTGCCGTTCCCGGACAATTATTTCGACCGGGTCAGCGTGGCCTTCGGCCTGCGCAACATGACGCACAAGGATGCGGCACTGGCGGAAATGCGCCGCGTGCTGAAACCCGGCGGCAAGTTGCTGGTGCTGGAGTTCTCGAAAGTGGCAGCGCCGCTGCAGAAGCCCTACGACCTGTACTCGTTCTCGGTGCTGCCATGGCTGGGCCAGCGCATCGCCGGCGATGCCGAGAGTTACCGTTACCTGGCCGAATCGATCCGCATGCACCCGGACCAGGAAACGCTGAAGACCATGATGCAGGACGCCGGACTCGAGCGCGTGCAGTACTACAACCTGACCGCGGGTGTGGCAGCCCTGCACACCGGCATCAAGATGTGAGGAGCAAGACGATGAAAAAGTTTCTAGTAGCCGCCGTATTGGCGCTGACCACCACCGCCATGATCGCGGAGGCCACCGCGCGCCCGATGGGCGGCAAGCGTTCCTTCGGCCGCCAGTCGCAGACCGTGCGCCAGGCGCCGCCGCCGGCTCCGGCGCCAGCCGCGCCGGTCACCCGCCAGACCACGCAGCCGAATGCCGCGCCGGCCGCGGCGGGTGCTGCCGGCGCCGCCGCCGCGCAGGCCAAGCGTCCGAGCATGTGGAAGGGCATCCTGGGCGGCGCGCTGCTCGGCCTCGGCCTGGGCGCCCTGTTCTCGCACCTTGGCATCGGCGGCGCCATGGCGTCCTTCCTGTCGGGCTTGCTCATGTTCGCGCTGCTGGCGCTGGCCGTGATGTTCATCGTGCGCATGTTCCGCCGCAAGGACACGCCGGCGAATCCATCGTTCCAGGGTTTCAATGCGCAGCCAGCCCCGGCGGGCGGCACGCCGTCGATCGGTTCCGGCCTTGGTCAGCCGCAAACCCAGCCGCAAGCATTCCAGGCCCAGCAGCCAGTCAGCAATGTCTCGCTGAATAAAGCCGCACCGGCGCCGCAGGCCTGGGGTGTCCCGGCCGACTTCGATACCGACGCCTTCCTGCGCCATGCGAAAGCGAGCTTCATCCGCATGCAGGCGGCCTGGGACAAGGGCGACGTGGGCGACCTGCGCGAATTCACCACGCCGGAAGTGTTCGCCGAGCTGAGTCTGCAGATCCAGGAACGCGGCCCGAACGCCGACTACACCGACGTGGTCGAGATCGGCGCCCAGCTGCTGGGCATCGAGACCACCGCCACCGACTACCTGGCCAGCGTGCAGTTCAGCGGCCAGATCCGCACCGCGCCGAATGCGCCGCTCGAGCCGCTGAACGAGGTCTGGAACATGTCGAAACCGTTGTCGGGCAATGGTGGCTGGGTACTGGCTGGCATCCAGCAGCTGGCATAATATTCTGCAAACGTTCCGTGCGCCGGGGTTTGCTACCGGCAAACTGGTAAGATCGAAGCCGCCCGCGCTATCCCCGGGCGGCTTTTTTATTGGCGAGCCCATTCATGTTTCCGAGTTCAAACTTTTTATCCCCGCAGCGCACCCTGAGCGCGACGGCCAGCGCGACGATCAACCACCTGCTGGCCCAGGAGGACTGGGCGCGCGACACGCTGCGCCGCCACCATGGCAAGCTGGCCTGCATCGACACCGGCCACCTGCAAGTACGCCTGCGCGTGGCCGCCGACGGCTTGCTTGAAGCAGGGGAGCCGGACGCCGTGCCGAGCGTCACCATCCACGTCAAGCTGGCCGACCTGCCGCTGATCGCCCAACAGCGCGAGCGCGCCTTTTCCTATGTGCGCATCGAGGGCGACGCCGAGTTTGCAAACACGATCTCGCAGCTGAGCAAGGGCCTGCGCTGGGAGCCGGAACACGACCTGGAACGCCTGTTCGGCCCGATCGGCGCCGCGCGCCTGGCCGGCGGGGCCCGCGGCGCCTTGTCGCATGCACGCGCCACCGGGCGCCGCCTGGCCGAGAACCTGGCCGAGTTCCTGGTCGAGGAGCAGCCGGTGCTGGTGCGTCCGACCGATGTGGACGAGTTCGGCGCCGGCGTGGTGCGCCTGCGCGACGACGTCGAACGCGCCGCGAAACGCATCGCCAGGCTGGAACAACGATTCGCGCAAAAATCGGCGCAAAACCCGGCGCAAAACCCCGGGACGGCAGTCATTGTCGCCCCGGCCAACGCCATTGTGCAGACTCCGGCGCAGCGCGGCGCCGTCATTCCGACAACCCGCCCCAGCGGGGACACTACCCTGGATAGCTGATGATATTGAAATTCCTGCGCCTGCTTAAAATCTTCACGGTTGTCATCAAGTACGGTCTCGATGAAATCGCCATGTCCGGCCTGCGGGTGCCGCGCACCGCCCGCATCATCAACGGCATTTTTTTCTGGCGCCGCATCACCACGCCGCGCGCGATCCGCCTGCGCCTGGCGCTGGAAGAGCTGGGCCCGATCTTCATCAAGTTCGGCCAGGTGCTGTCGACCCGGCGCGACCTCATGCCGCCGGATATCGCCGACGAACTGTCGCTGCTGCAAGACCGCGTGCCGCCCTTCGGCTCCGACCTGGCGATTGCCCAGATCACGCGCTCGCTCGGCGCCGCGCCCGACCAGTTGTTTGCCAGCTTCGACCCGGTGCCGGTGGCATCGGCGTCGATCGCGCAAGTGCACTTTGCCACGCTGAAGAATGGCCGCGAAGTGGCGGTGAAGGTGCTGCGGCCGGGCATGAAGAAAACCATCGACGAGGACATCGCCCTGATGCATATGGCGACCGCCCTCATCGAAAAAGTCTGGGCCGAAAGCCGCCGCCTGAAGCCGCGCGAAGTCGTGGCCGAGTTCGACAAATACCTGCACGACGAACTCGACCTCATGCGCGAGGCGGCAAATGCCAGCCAGCTGCGCCGCAACTTTGCCGACTCGACCTTGCTGATGGTGCCGGAAATGTTCTGGGACTATTGCTCGAGCAGTGTGATCGTGATGGAGCGCATGCGCGGTATCCCGGTGTCGCAGATCGACCGCCTGGCGGCCGAAGGCGTGGACTTGAAAAAGCTCTCCAGCGATGGCGTGGAAATTTTTTTCACCCAAGTGTTCCGTGATGGATTCTTCCACGCCGATATGCACCCGGGGAACATCCTGGTCTCGGTCGAGCCGGAAACCTTTGGCCGCTACATCGCGCTCGACTTCGGCATCGTCGGCACCCTGAACGATTTCGACAAGGATTACCTGTCGCAAAACTTCCTGGCCTTCTTCCGCCGCGACTACAAGCGCGTGGCCGAAGCCCACATCGAATCGGGCTGGGCGCCGCGCGATACCCGCGTCGACGAACTCGAATCGGCGGTGCGCGCCTGCTGCGAGCCGATCTTCGACCGGCCCTTGAAGGATATTTCCTTCGGCCAGATCCTGCTGCGCCTGTTCCAGACCTCGCGCCGCTTCAATGTCGAAGTCCAGCCGCAGCTGGTGCTGCTGCAAAAGACCCTGCTCAACATCGAAGGCCTGGGGCGCCAGCTCGATCCGGACCTGGACTTGTGGAAGACCGCGAAACCCTACCTGGAACGCTGGATGGGCGAGCAGGTCGGCTGGCGCGGTTTCGTCGAGCGCTTCAAGGCCGAGGCGCCGCGCTACGCCCACATCTTCCCGCAACTGCCGCGCCTGATGCACCAGGCGCTGGAACACCACTCGCACCCGCATGGCGCCACCAACCACGAAATGATGCAGCAGGTGCTGCATGAAGTGCGGCGCAGTAATCGTTTGCTCGGCTTCCTCGCCTTCCTGGCGGGCGGAATCACGTCGGGGCTGCTGCTGGCGGCCTTATTGACGCGGTATGGCGTCAGCTGACTTCGCCAGCCGCGATCCGCTCACGCCCGGGTTCTGGAACGAGCGCTTCGAGAAGGCGTTCACGCCCTGGGAACGGGGCGCGGTGGCGCAGGGGCTGCGTGATTTCGTCGCGCGCGCGCCGAGGCCGCTCGGCACCTTGATTCCGGGCTGCGGCAGCGGACGCGAGCTGGCCTTCCTGATGGATGCCGGCTGGGATGCGACGGCGATCGATTTTTCGCCGGCAGCGGTGGCGCTGGCGAAGCAGGCCGTCGGGCCGTGGGCGGGCAGGGTGGTGGAGGCGGATTTCTTTGCCCATACGCCGGCGCTTCCCTTGGACCTGATCTATGAACAGGCTTTCCTGTGCGCGATGCCGCCGAGTATGTGGCCGCGCATCGCGGCGCGCTGGGCCGCGCTGTTGCCGGCAGGTGGCTTGCTGGCTGGGTTCTTTTTCTTTGGCGAGTCGCCGAAGGGGCCGCCGTTCGGGATCGAGCGTGCCGCGCTGGATGCGCTGCTGTCGGCGGATTTCGAATGCATCGAAGATGCCGAGGTTGCCGACTCCATTCCCGTTTTCGCCGGCAAGGAACGCTGGATGACCTGGCGCCGGCGCTAACCTACCCATCCACCTTCACAGGCAAGCTCATCCGTCCGAGCCGAGGATCCGTACCCGCCAAAAAAAACGCCCGCATATGCGGGCTTTTTGAAGTACAGCGTTCTTGTACGGCCATGCGGCGATTCACATCGCGCAAACTTCTGTTTCTTGACTCTTTCGCCGGCAGGTTACGTAGACCCGCCAGATCGCATCCCGTTGGAAGCATGATATTTAATCATGATAGTTGATTTCCGGCAAACGAATCCGCGTAAATGCTGATTAAAAACAACACTGTCCAGCGCCAGCCATGCCGAGCCAGCGAAGCGGCCACCCACCTTACCCAACCCTTTCCAGCGAATCGGCAACTTGGATAGCAAAAGCTTTATAATTCAGGGTTTTGAAGATTTTTGCGGAGTATCCAATGCCGATTTACGCTTACCGCTGCGATGAATGCGGTTTTTCCAAAGATGTGCTGCAAAAAATTTCCGATCCGGTGCTGACCGATTGCGTCTCCTGCGGCAAGCCTGCTTTCAAGAAGCAGCTGACCGCGGCCGGCTTCCAGCTGAAGGGCACCGGCTGGTACGTCACCGATTTCCGTGGCGGCAAGGCGCCGGCCACCGGCACCGCGCCAGCGACGTCGTCGACGGGCAGCACGGATAGTGCCGCCCCGGCCGCGCCGGCGTCCGACAGCACGCCGAGCGCCGCGCCCGCCGCCAGCTCTGGCGGCACCGACTCCAGCAAAACCTGATGCACCCGCCTGCGGCTTCCGAGCCGCAGCAAGAATAACAACGAGAACCCGATGCGCAAATACTTTCTTACCGGCTTGCTGATCCTGGTTCCCCTGGCGATCACCGCCTGGGTCCTGAGCATGGTCATCGGTACACTCGACCAGTCGCTGCTGTTCGTCCCTGCGCGCTGGCAGCCGCGCGCCCTGTTCGGCTTCGACATCCCGGGCATCGGCGCGATCCTCACGATTGCCATCGTCTTCCTCACCGGCTTGCTGACGAATAACCTGGTCGGCAACTACATCGTGCGCCTGGGCGAGCGCCTGCTGAAGCGCGTCCCGGTGGTCAGCTCGCTGTACGGCAGCGTCAAGCAGGTGTCCGACACGCTGTTCTCGTCCTCGGGCAACGCCTTCCGCCAGGCCGTGCTGATTCCCTACCCGCACGCGGATTCCTACACCATCGCTTTCGTCACCGGCGCACCCGGCGGCGACGTGAAGAACCACCTGGTCGGCGATTACCTGAGCGTGTATGTGCCGACGACCCCGAACCCGACGTCCGGCTTTTTCCTGATGATGGAACGCAGCAAGGTCGTCGAACTGGACATGACGGTCGACGCCGCCCTGAAATACATCGTCTCCATGGGCGTCGTCGCGCCCGAATAAGTAATAGCATCAAGGCCGCTGTCGCCAAGCGGTGCAACCGATACATACCAACCTGGAATAGAGAAAAATATGTCCTCCATGCGTACCAACTACTGCGGCCTCGTTACCGAAGAACTGCTGGGCCAAACCGTCAGCCTGTGCGGCTGGGTGCATCGCCGCCGCGACCACGGTGGCGTCATCTTCATCGACCTGCGCGACCGCGAAGGCCTGGTGCAGGTCGTCTGCCATCCGGACAATGCGGATGTGTTCAAGGCCGCCGAGCACGTGCGTAACGAGTACTGCCTGCGCATCACCGGCACCGTGGTGAACCGCCTGGAAGGGACCGCCAACGCCAACCTGAAGTCGGGCAAGATCGAAATCAACACCACCCAGCTCGAAGTGCTGAACGCCTCGGTGCCGGTGCCGTTCCAGCTGGACGACGACAATTTGTCGGAAACCACCCGCCTGACGCACCGCGTGCTCGATTTGCGCCGCAACCAGATGCAGCACAACCTGCGCCTGCGCTACAAGGTGTCGATGGAAGTGCGCAAGTACCTCGACAACCTGGGCTTCATCGACATCGAAACCCCGATGCTGACCAAGTCGACCCCGGAAGGCGCGCGCGACTACCTGGTGCCTTCGCGCGTCAATCCGGGCAACTTCTTCGCGCTGCCGCAATCGCCGCAGCTGTTCAAGCAGCTGCTGATGGTGGCCAACTTCGACCGCTACTACCAGATCACCAAGTGCTTCCGCGACGAAGACCTGCGCGCCGACCGCCAGCCTGAATTCACCCAGATCGACT